>Ga0182004_10000078_pt1 | contig 38319 bp, 27 predicted proteins | sample Sormic07211540_1_FD_120479 | JGI IMG/M metagenome (GOLD analysis project Ga0182004, IMG submission 120479) | Endophyte microbial communities from Sorghum bicolor roots, Mead, Nebraska, USA - 072115-40_1 MetaG | ecosystem: Host-associated > Plants > Roots > Unclassified | place: USA: Nebraska...
GATGTATCCACATTGTATCATCTAAAGCAACAGACTTGGTTCTTGAAGGCAAACCAAACAATGGTTAGAAGATCCCCGGGTGCATCCATGCGAGTGATAAGCCTGACACTTGACCTTCCAAAAAAAAGCCTGACACTTAGGCCTTCACCAACGCAGGCTACAAGAAACATTAGCCTCAGTAAAAAGCGGTTATCCATGTAGGTCGGGATGGATGGAGCCATCAATTCTCACAGCGCAAGCCATATGTATTGGACCATGAGCATTACTTTTCTCTCTCCAAATGTCACTATCATACCATTACTTTTTGGAATCTATCAACCAATCCCAGAGCGTTCTATGCCTGTTTTGCTTCCTTTTCAGCTCAAGCTAATGCTTTTTCTGACGAGGCAACGTTCTCTTCTGCAAGACAATATGACACACTGCGGAGCTACCTTCAGACTGTCTCTCTCCTCCACTCTGTTACCCGAGCCTAGCTGTCTCTGCGGGGCTAACGACACGGTGGCGCGTTGGCCATGGCCTAACCATACTGGACTATGCAGTACTAAAAAATGACAATGCAGAACCGTATGCATGGTCATCAGTGTCATTTTCTTTTTTATTCCATGTGCAAAATTACAGACTGACAATGCGGGATGTCAATTTAGGCCTTGTTTAGTTCCCACCAAAATCCAAAAAGTTTTCAAGATTTTCCATGACATTAAATCTTGCGGCACATACATGAAGCACTAAATATAGACAAAAACAAAAGATCGCGAGGCGAATCTTTTGACTCTAGTTAGTCTATGATTGAACAATATTTGCCACAAACAAACGAAAATGCTACAGTAGCGAAATCCAAAAAAATTTCACATCTAAACAAGGTCTTAGTTCAGATATATGCATGAGGTGGACACTAAAATAAAATCCAAACTGTATATTCAGAAATAATGGCAATCTGAACAGAGCTCATGATGGGAAGATTTGGGTGGCTAATAGATGATTTGGGGCTGAAAGATTTTACCTCTCCATGGTTGCAAGTATACGTGCTCTAATCTGCAAGATCACCTAACGTGGGTGAAGTTAGATACAGTCGTATGTTCAGTTGATCGGGAGCACCTTCTTCCCAAATTGTTTTCTGCAACTGAAAGAGTGCTTGCTCTGATGGCTCAGAACATTGCACTTCTATTCTATCCAGATCAGAGTAGAAAACAAACAGTCCTACTTGCAGACATGGCCAGCACTCCTCTCCTGATCCGATCACTTGCATTGTTTGCAAAAGGTCAGAAGGCTGCATCGATCGACGCAAATTCAGAATCGTGGCCACTTGGCAAATGTTGATACAATACTTGAGCTACTCTGACACACAGATGCTAGTCAAACATCCTATTATAATCGTCAAGTCAACCATACAATATGATACTGACAGAAATAAAAGACTACTCACCTGTTTTTTAGTTTGTGTCTTAAAATAAAACTCCCACCGCATTGCCGATTGCTGAGGGTCTCTACTATCTCTAGAACCAGCCAGCAGCAGGTACACGCGCAGGCCGCTAGCTGCATGTGTCTCCATCTCCATGTTCATCCAGGAGCTTAGAGCCTTTATCATCTCTTAATCCTAATCCCGTTTGTGTTTTTGTGCACGTCATATGCATTGCCTGCCTGTCGGTTCGTTCGACTGTGCCTTTCAGGCTTTGGCAAGCTTTGCATGCAGTTTCACCAGTTTACAATTGTTCAGCAGTTAACATGGCCGGGCAGGCAGCAAAAAGAGACAGTTTGGAGTCGTAGTATATGTATGCGGCGAAAGGGATGAGTGAAGAAGCCATGTAACAACCACTATGATGACGCAAATCACACTTACTCGCTACTTAACTTAACTAATAGGCCTAAAAAATACTAGTTGTAATTGACAGGTGCTCACTCCTGAATGATAAGCTGCCACTTTAACACTTTGGCATAAAGTGCACAGTCTAGAAGAGGGAAGAAAAAGAAAATTGGCAAAGACAAACCTACTCTCTCTCTATCTCTCTCTCAGTCCCAAAATAAAGGAAGTCTAAGCTTCCCTAGTTTGATCAAATATATTTTTAAAAAACTATTAATATTATAATAATAAACCTATTTGAAAATACAAGCATTAACATTTTCTATAAATTAAATTAAGTTTGAAATCATTTAAATCCTCGGCGAGCTAAGCAACAAGCCTGCAGTAGTGCAGTGTGGTTAATCTAGTCATTCCTGTTGCTGCCTTGCCTTTGGTCATGTGATTCCTCTGTTTTCCTTTCGGCCCCATGTGGCCATGGCTACCGGACAATTCCTCGTGCCGGAGGCCGGAGCAGCCACCAGGAAATGCCAAACCGATAGATCTGAGAACAAAGAACGGCCGGAGTATCAGTTCAGTGGCATGGCATCATCACCTGCTGTCGTGGCGTGGCTTGCAAACTCCGATCTGCCTGGCCTCTGAATTTCCAAGATGCCATGCGATCGTCCTCCCACATGGCGCGCGTTTGACCTCACGTACGATCCCTACCTGCAAAATGTGGCTGATTTGCCGGCCGCATTCGAATGCATGCATTCAGCGCAATCACGGCGGCGGTGAGATGGAGATCCTCGACAGGTTCGCCGGTCGGCTCGTTCCGGCGGCTTCTCGCGAGGCCGATTCCGGAGACAAGCAACGCGACGACGACGACGACGAGCCGGAAAAGACGATGCGACGTCAGTCTGTATTATCAGTTCATTCCCGTGATCATCCTGATCATCAATTCAATCAATGCAAAAAAGAAAAAAAGTTCTTTTAAAAGAAAAACGAAACGGAAGAAAAGAAAAAAAAAAAGGGGAGGGGAAAGCAGCGACGAAACGTGGTTTCCATGAACTCACTCGCGCATCCCAGCTGGTGTGGTTGGTTTCTCTCATCAACCGACGAGCGAGAGCGAGCGGATTTGTTTCGAATAATTTAGCCTGCCTGCCTTTCAAATCGTGGAGTCTTCTCCACGGCCACTACCGCCCCCCTGCTGCTCTGCTGCCTCGCTGTTCCCGGCGATTAATTAACAATGCATTTGTTTAATTCCACCCTGCTCGTCTACTCATAATTATTCACGCTCCGTACTTCTCCGGCCGGCCGGCCGCCCTCCCCCCTGCTTCAAAAGCGCTCTGTCCGTCGTTCATGAGTGCCGCCGCCGTCGTCCTCCTCCTGCGGTTTGTATGGTTGTGAAGCTGCCGGTGCTGGAGGTGGAGCAGCAGCAGAAGAAGAAGACGAAGAAGAAGATTCTTCGGAGATGAAGACGCCGGCGCCGCCGCTGAGGACCGGGAGCAAGAAGGGCAGGGCCGCTGCCTTCTGCAACCTCCCGATGCTCCTCCTCATCGGCGCCATCCAGTTCCTCGTCATCTACTCCCCCGCCATCGATCGCTACATGGTCATGGTCACCAAAGGTACGGTATTTCGCCGGCCATTTTATTCCGTTCGTCATCTGTTCATTCATCACGCATTGCATCGCATTGCATTGCATTGCGGTTGAATTCCTCGGTCTCGCCGAACTGATTCTCATGGCGATCGATTTCGGTGTTTTTTTTTTTTCCAGGCAAGCCCGGGTTCCCGTCGCTGCTGCTGGACGGCAGGCGAGGCTTCAAGCTGGTGGAGGAGGAGTCCATCCCGGAGTCCCGGGTGCGGTGCGACTTCGCGGACCCGAGGTCGGACGTGTGCGAGCTGGAAGGCGCCATCCGCATCCGCGGGAGCACGTCGGAGGTCTTCGTCGTCGCCGGCGCCGGCGCCGACGGTCTGCTGGCGGCGAACGTGACGGGTCTGGCGCCCGGGATGAACGCGACGAGCTGGACGATCCAGCCGTACACGCGGAAAGGCGAGGTCCGCGTGATGCGTGGCATCACGACGCTGACGGTGCGCGTGGTGTCCCCCGGCGACGCGCCGCCCTGCACGGTGCGGCACGACGTCCCCGCCGTGGTGTACTCCAACGGCGGCTACTGCGGCAACTACTACCACGACTTCAACGACAACATCATCCCGCTGTTCGTGACGACGCGCCACCTGGGCGGCGAGGTGCAGCTGCTGGTGGCGCAGAAGCAGGCGTGGTGGTTCCACAAGTACCGGGAGATCGTGGACGGGCTCACCAACTACGACGCCGTGGACCTCGACGGCGCCGGCGAGGTGCGGTGCTTCCGTAAGGCCACGCTGGGGCTGCGTAGCCTCAAGGACCTCAGCATCGACCCGCGACGCGCGCCGCGGAACCTGTCCATGGTGGACTTCAAACGCTTCCTCATGTGGCGGTACGCGCTGCCGCGGGAGCACGCCATCCGGACGGACGAGGAGGAGGCCGCCGGGGCCGGGGGTGGGCACCGGAGGCCCCGGCTGCTGCTGGTGACCCGGCGGTCGCGGCGGCGGTTCGTGAACGTCCCGGAGATCGTGGCGCTGGCGGAGGAGGTCGGGTTCGACGTGACGACGTCGGACCTGATGTCGGCGTCGGCTAAGAACAACAACAAGGCCGGCGCCGGCGTCGGGGACGAAGGGCACTCGCGCATGGCGGACGCGTCGAAGCTGGTGAACTCGTTCGACGTGATGGTGGCGGTGCACGGGTCCGGGCTGACCAACCTGGTGTTCCTGCCGATGAACGCGGTGGTGGTGCAGGTGGTGCCGCTGGGGCGGATGGAGAGCCTCGCCATGGACGAGTACGGGGTGCCGCCGCGGGACATGAACATGCGGTACATCCAGTACAACATCACGGCGGAGGAGAGCACGCTGTCGGAGGTGTACCCGAGGGCGCACCCCGTGCTGCTGGACCCCATGCCCATCCACGAGCAGAGCTGGTCGCTCGTCAATGACGTCTACCTCGGGAAGCAGGACGTCAGGCTCGACGTCCGGCGGTTCAGGCCCGTCCTCCTCAAGGCCATCCAGCTGCTCCGGTGACGGTGACCCACATCCTAGTATTAACTGACATTGATTGCCTCGCCGCGCACCGCCGCCGGCCGGCTTTTCCTCCTGCCATGACCAATGTACAATCTCCACTCCAATATGCGATCCAGGTAGATGACATGTGACTACAGAAAACATATGATACTCCCACATACATACAGTGATCCAATCCTCACCATGCTTTCCTCCATTCCTTTTCTTTTTCTTCGGTAATAGTATACAGTGAGTATATTTTATCTTGTTTTTTCTCTCACACGGCGACATGTAAAATTTCACAATCGATGGATCGATGAATTAGCTGTCGTTGTTGCTCATAGCAGCCACGTTTTTGTACTAAAAAGATCTCGTATATTATACTCCTCCGTAGTCCGTACTGGAGTAGTATTTGCTGCTGATGAGGAGGTTTGTGGGGAGTGATGAGATGGTGGCAATGACAAGCAAGCGTGCGCCCCTGTGATTGTGGTGGTTGCCAACACACAGAACAAAATCATGTGATGGACAGCACGACTCAGGTAGCTCGTGCAATTGGCAAACAGAGAGGTTCGGCGCACCGACGAGCAAGCTCGGGTTGGGCCGGCGGCCGTCGGTGGGGAGAAAAAATAACTGGGCTGTAAATGGACGAACGGCCCATTTACAAGCTGGTAAATTGGCTCTTACATAAACTCCATCACACCTTTTTTTTTCTACAAGGGAAGAGGTGGACGAGGCAGCAACCAGCAAGGGTGGAGGCGGAGGTTGCGGTGGCAGTGGAAAGTGAGGAGACTATTACAACGAGAGGTTTTTACCTGTATGCCATTATAAAAGATTGATCAAATCAGAAAGCCACTAAAAAGTTGATTCACACTGCTGTGTCCAACTTCATCTTCGGCTATACCCGTGTGCCATTCCGTCCATTTTTAAGCCTAACGACAGTTAAGTGGTCTGACAATAGACTTGAATGCCCCTTAACTATTTGGTCTCGACAACAAAAAATTCTTGTCCCCAATGCCTGGCTACCTTCCTCCCTTCCTCTTCTCATTCTCGGCGGCTTAGTCACCGAGCCCGTCGCTGCAGGTGGTGGAGCTGGAGGAGGAGCTCTCGACGATGACAGCGCAACGGTGCAAGGCGGAGCGGGCGGCCGCGGAGGTGCTCGCCTAGGGCTTCGGCCCCCTGTCCTTCTCCGATGCCGGAAACGACTCAGGCTCAGAGGACGAGGTCGGCATCGGTGACTGCGACCCCGATGCCGCCGAGAGGGACGGGGGCGACGGGAATGCGGGAGTGGGACGCCACGAGCCAGCGCGGGAGTACCTCGTCGTGGCCGCCTGCCTCGCGGGCGCGCCGGGCCCGCGCGCCGATGCCGCGCTGCAGGCCGCCATGGCACGTCTCGAGGACTAGTTCCGGGGCTGCGCCGAGTTCATCCTCCCCGACGACAGGGGCCTCACCCTGCCGGGGCTGCTCCGCACCTACGACGACGGCGGCGGGGACGTCGACCGTGACTTCCTCGCGCTCTCCCTGCTCGGCGCCGGTGGCGCTCTGCAGTCGGTCAGCAGCCGCGACCGCGAGCAGGATCAGCGTCGCCGCGCGGATCCACGGACGTGAGGAAGACGACGAACGCGGACGCGGCGACAAGGCCACCCAGCACCTCGCGGTCGGAGAAGGTGCGGCCGAATGCGGCGACGGGCGGCGCGTCAGCAGCGCCCACAGCGCAGCCAGCAAGAACGGGTGCGCGGTGACCGCACAGATATACTAGTATTTCGCGCGCGAGGAAATAATCGAAAATAGAGATTTCATTTGGATGGACGTATGGCTGATATACTAGTATTTCGTGGTTTAGCCGGCGGCCAGGAGCTTCGTTTCTTGGCTGCGGCGTGGCGGCCAAGAAGGCCTACTGCAGGCAGAGGTCGTCGACGGCAGGGCTGATCAGGGGCTGCTGCAACGCTGCGGCGTCCGTCGTGACCTCGTCCTTCTGTGACTGCGGCGGCGGGGGCAGGCAGGAGAATGATTCGTCCGAGGCCCGCGGCGACGGCGAGGTGACGCGGCTCCGGCTGCAACCACTGCAGCTGGCGAGGCGCACCACGGCGTGTAGGTCCCAGTCGTTGTTGCTGCTAACACAACACCAACGTAGATCGCCCTCCATAGCCTAGCTTCACGTAGAGGAGGGATGCGGCCAGGCACAGCGCGGTGACCGCGGCGTAGTGAAAACAGGGTAGAGCGACTCGAAGGGCAATAAGGACATTGTGTTATCCGGGACCCACGTGTCAGACCCTGTAAACGGAAGAAAATAAACGGAATGAGGACGGAATGGCATACGGGTATAGCCGAAGATGAAATTGGGCATAGCGGTGCGAAACAACTTTTTAGTGGCTTCTTGGTTTGGTCGATTTTTCATAATGGCATACAGGTAAAAGTCTCCAACAACGACAGGGAGGCGCGGAGAAGGCCAAGTCATACTGTCTCCAACAATACAACCCATACTCAAAATGCATCCTGCATAGTGCTTTTGCCTACTGAAAACAGCTTCCAACAGATGACCCAATCATATGACCCATTTTGCCTACCTGCTAAGAGGAAACCCAAAAATGCCTCCTGTTTTTCCTGGCTCGTGAGCACGACGACGGCACGCTGCTTCCGCCACCTCCGCTTCCACCCACCCTTCCGCCTTCTGCTCCACCTCCGATTAGAACGGCGCGGCCGCAACTGCTTGGAGTTGTGGTGGAGGCCGAGAGGCGCGCGGCGGTGGCGTGACACTCGGCGAGAGGTGCGCGGGGGTGGCGCGACGCTCGGCCAGGAGGTGCGCGTGGGCGGCGCGGCCTGGAGACGTTCGGCGGCGCTCGGCTTGGAGCGTCTTTTTTTTTTTGACAAATGCCTGCAAGAGCTTGCTTTGGTTTGGGTCTCGGGCCTCTGTTGGAGAAGACCAAGTTTTGGGGTTTGGCCCATTTATTGTACATGACCTATATTGTGTTATGGGTCTCCAGTTTGGTTTTCAATTGTTGGAGTCAGTTTTAGGCTGTGGCGATGGGTACGTTGGCGCCATAGTGGTGTAGGGAAGTCGGGCTCTGGCGGCAACGGCATTACGAAGGTGCCCATGGTAACGTGGTTGCTGGTTTGTTTTTTGAAAAAATGGTTGTTGATTTGTTGTGAAATCTTGTTTGCTTGAATTTATCAGCCGTACCATTTTAACAAAATAACATTATTTTTTCTTTAAATAATTTAGCGTCAGCATCAACATTAGCTGTTTTTTCACCTGTGTTGCACGATTATGCAAGTTAGCTCCTGCATTTTTTTTATTGAGGAATAGTTGCTCCCGCACTTTTTTTTTGATCGGGTACATTTGGATGCATATAATCCACACACTACACACTTATACCACACGTACACACATACATGCACGTCCGTACACATGCAAGGAAAGATTGAGAGGTTATTTAGTCTCCAGTGCACGAGAAACACGTAGTACCACCAAATGCGTAAGTGACTTGGCAAAGAGAGGTTCTGGTTTTTTTTTTAGTACAAGAAAAGAGAGGTTCTGTTCAGGTGCATCAGCGAATGAGGTTCGGGCCGTCGGCTGTCTACGTGGAACGAGCTGGGCTGTAAATGGGCTGGCGGCCGGAAACAAACGGGCCGTCGAGCTAGCGGGAGCGTACTAGGCTGAAAACCATGCATTGTGCAGGGAGTTAAAAAAAAAAGGTACAAAATAAATTAACAGATAGAGATAGGTATGTGCACAGTCACGCAAAAAAAGAGAGAGAGATAGGTATGTGCACGCATATGCATATCGACCGTTGCTGTGCATTTGCACCCTCGGTCAAAAGTCGAGTTAAAATTGCACGGATAGACACGCATTATTCACGGTACTGTAAAAGGTTTTGGGATCATGCCTATCTGCAGAAAACGAGGCGACACAGGGGAACGAACGTAGTACGTGTCATGCGAGACGTCGACATGAAATGCATGCATGCCACTCAAACGTTCCAACTTCTCGTGTGCTAGCTAGCTGTACTTTAATCGAACGCCATCCTCCGCTATAAAAGGCCACCGTACCCCTCTCCACTCTTCGTGCGACCCTACCGAGGCCCAGAACGAAGAATACCAGAACCCGCAAAAGGTAGCTAGCAGATCGTCGGAGATGGGCGGTAAGGGCGGCGGAGGTGGTGGTGGCAAGGGCGGCGGCGGCGGCGGCAAGGGTGGAGGTAGTGGTGGTGGCAAGGGCGGTGGCGGCGGCGGCGGTGGTAAGGGAGGGGGCTCTCACTCCGGCGGGGGAGGCGCGGGCGGCTCGGGCAAGTCAGGCGGCGGCGGTGGGTTCGCCGGGCATGGTGGTGGTGGTGGTGGTGGTGCAGGGAAGTCGGGCTCCGGCGGCGGCGGCGGAGGCATGATGAAGGCGCCCGGCGGCGACGGCGCGTACATCTCCCGCTCCGGCTTCGAGTCCAACCCGCAGGGCTACTTCCAGGGCCTCAACCAGGGAGGAGGCAACAAGTAGAGATCGATCAACCTGGACTGCTGCTGCTTGTTAGTTGACAAGTGTTTGTGATGCGTTTTCGCGAACAGGTCGTATGTAACCTGTGTTTTCAAGTGTTTGTGACATGTACGTACGTGTGATCGATCATGCATGGACCGACAGTGTCCATAGCTCCTAAATAATGTAAAAAGTACCTGTACTGCTGATCCGCATGCAACGGTGCAGCCTTTGAGTACTACTGCTATATAGAGTATATATATCTATGATCTATCCCGTCCCGTGTGGCCGTGTCCATGGCGTCGTCGTTTCAGTTTAATTTGGTCGCTTGTTTCAGTTTCGAAGTAGTGATCGATCATCCGCTGCGTGTATGGTGTCGGTAGACTTGGCGTCTTCGTTCCATCGAGCAGGTAGAAGGCATGCTTGCTTGGTTGCCGCTGCCAGATCAGCTAGCTCTGTAAGCTTCTCATGCGCGTTAATAATGAAATTGAATTACACAGATATGGTAAATCAATGGTGACAATGATTTTTGTATGACAATGGTGACATAAGTTTTGAACTTGGACACAAAGCACACAGCCATTGACAATATGACTTGGAAAATAGCCCACCCAGACTCTTCCTGAGACTGGGGTCTTTGTATCTGTTGAGGTCTTTGTATCTGTTGATTTCTCTTTGGCCGATATGACTTGGAAAATAGCCCACCCGGCCCAGACTTCCCACGAGCTTTCTCACTCTGAACTTCTGAAGACAACAAAATTTTTGACATATCGTTGCAGTGAATTATATGTAGAGCTCACTAAAAAATTCGAAAATAAACCCATGAATCATCAAAGGCAACATTATTGATGACAACAAAACACATGGAAAACCACCCAATTAATGCTTAGCTGTGCTAAATCATAAGATTCCAAAGACAGTTACCACTCTGATTGATAATTACTCCCTCCGTCCGTTTCTAGAGTTGTCCTAAGTCAAACTTTTTAAACTTTGACCAAATTTCTAAAAAAAAATGCTAATATTTATAGTATCAAATTAGTATTATTAGATTCATCATAGAATATATTTTTATATAATGTGTATTTTATATTATAGATGTTGTTACTCTTTTCTATAAAGTTAGTCAAACTTTAAAAAGTTTGACTGGCACGGTTCCTAGGAATTGATTCTTTCGTGGACGGAGGGAGTATCAAGCATGATTTGTCCCAGTAATAGGTGATTCACAACATTTTTACAGAAACAAAAAAAGCGGAATGTGTTACAGATCATAGTGTTCAACCGTAGTTTAGTTGGACCCAAATTTCAGGGCCAGAAGTTCTTAATACGAGGAATGGGCCTAGCCCAAAAAAGTTCTCCACCACGTAATAGGCCCATGGGCCTAAGGCGGTAAGGCCTTCGGTTGCAAACTTGGAATGATTCCCCAGTTGCCCTCATCACGCTACTGCCGTGCCGTTTCCTTTCCCCGTCACACCTTTCGCTTTCTTCCCCCAGTCCACCCCCCACTTCACACCACCACCCTCCCGACCGCGACGCCCGACGCCGGCGACCTCCGCACCGCATCGCCCCCCGCCGATCGTCCCGAGGTAAACCTTCTCAACTCGATTGCGCTCCGGGCTGCATGTATCCGTCCGCTCGATCTGTTCTAGGGAGTGTGTGGGCTAGGTCTAGGTGTAGGTCGATCTGTTCGGCCGCCAGTCGCGTAGAGTTGTCGCGATCGTGGTGCCGATCTGGTCCGCTGCCTCTTCATGAGGGTTTTGATCGGCCGCTTGCTCCCCCTTGCTGTGTTCTGGTGCGCTTCGCGGCGTGGATCGGGTAGGGGGTCTGTTGCCAACTTTGGGATGACGCCGCTGCTCTCCCTGCTGTGTTCTGGTGCCCTTTGCGGCTGGGATCGGGGGAGGGGTCTGTAGAGCTAGTTCGGTTGGTCGCGTGGGTGCTGGGAAGAGGGGAATGCTGATGCGTGTAAGCGTGGTCTCAGTTTATTTACTGCGATGGTGTTCGTTTATTACTCATGGGTGGGTCTGATCCGGATTATGTATTAGTCTTGTGGAGCTGCTTTCTCTTGTATATACACGGGATGGAAGAGCTAGTAGCTTGTGAAGATCAAGTAGATTTATGCAGTGATTAGAAGCAGTAGCCAAGGATTTGTAGTAGCAAGGGCTACAGTGGTTTTTGCCTGTTATTTGCATTATTGCAGGCCTGATGTCACACACTGATGTATTGATAGGTTGTAATTTTGGTTCTCGTCCAGTATGGCTTATTGAATCCAACTACTTTGATTATTCAGCATTATTTGGTTAGAAAGCTTGTGGGATTGTGCTACTACTTGCTTCTGTTCTTCTAAATTGTATTAAATCGCCCCATTTGATTTATTGGTAGGTTGTAATTTTGGCTCTGCTCTAGTATGGCATCTTGTCTTGAATCTAGTTAATTTGATTATTCAGCATTGTTTCGGTTATAAAGCTTTTAGGATCACACAAATACTTGTTGCTGTTCTTTTAAATCACCCCATTTGCTGTAAGTTGTTAGATCTTTACTAGCAATTAAACCAGTGACTGTATCTTTAGGATAGTTATTACTATTCCTAATTTTAGAAAATTGGTCCATTACTACTGGGATTTATTTCTAGAACTCAAATGCGATAAGCGAATCACTGCCTAAGAGCCTGCGTCCTCTTTTATTCTATTTTTTTTAATGAACTCATTTTGATGTCTCGGGGCACTAGTCAAATGTTCCATAACTTCATCTGTGATCAGTTTTCACTTCTCTAGAATGGAATGATGGGCATAACAGTTCCTTCATTGTTCTTTATGGAAGTTAGGATATTATCTGCATATAGTCGAATATTACTGTTTCTGATTAATGGGAGGGCGCCAGATTGGAGCATTCTAGTCTCAATAAAAAAAGTGAAATAGTTATGCTTTTAATTCACTGCCTTCTTTGGATTATCGTTCTCTATGTTTGAAGAAGAAAATAATATCCACATGTTTATCATGTAATCCTGTATGATGATATTGAAGCCGAAGTCAGCTTTTTATATTTGACCATATAGCTGAAGCACATATCAATAATATTCTCATTGATAGCAACTACTTGCATCCATTCGTTAGTTGTCACTCAAGCATATTGCCGTTTTTGCCATTTGCATTCTGTAGTCAGTATTGTTGTCAGCAACATTCTAAATTTAGCAAACTAATTGTTGTTTTAAAAAATCTCCTACATTTGGAAATTTACTATTCCAGAAGTATTGTATTCTGGATTACTCTAGCGCAAGAAGATTAATTTTGTGATGCACACAATATTGAAACTGTACATGAGATCGGAATATGTACTGACACAGTTGATCTACTTCAAATTTTAATACTATCCCTTCTGCTCAGGTTCAAACTTTATTGCTTTGAATTGGCACTTCGGACCATATTAGGCCTTGTTTGGTTCCCCTTGCTAAATTTTAGCTAACTAAAATTATTTTAGCTACTCTTGGGTGACTAATGGACTAAACTATTTTAGCTCCTTTTTAGTCAATGTGTTTGGAACTTTAGCTACTAAAGTGAAACAATTTTAGTTAGCTAAAATTTAGCAAGGGGAACCAAACAGGCCCTTACTGTCTCTTGATATAAGTTATGCGTGCTACTCTGAATTCTCTTGTTTGCTGTTGTAAATTGCACTTATATATTTGTGCTGAATTTTGTCTTTGCACATTTACAGATTTGTTGATCAAAGAACCATGGAAGGATCGTTCCAGTTGAATCCAAACGCCAGTCCTTTCATACCTGGGTCGCTGGGTTCATTTGCACACAAGGCCCCAGAAAAACAAGGAGGTGAGACTAAAGATTATTCTAGTGGCTCTATAGGTTTTGAACTTTCAGATTTGCTTTATTTCATATGACGACACTGAGAGGTCAGCAGGTCCTATCATTTTTGCAGGGTCATCATCAAAGGGAGAGCCTTCTGGTAGCAGTTTTGATCCTTCGCAGCATGAGGAAAATGACATGGATGAAGTTGCTCTAGCCAATATGGTCTTTTCAATGTTCCCAAATGTCTCCGCAGATTTCATTGATGAGTTACTCAAGGCAAATGATTTTGACATAAATCTGACTGTTGATATGCTTCATGAGCTGAACTCACAAGATATGCTTCCTGATGATGCTGAGGCTATCAATGACCTTCCTGATGATGCTGAGGCTACCAATGACCTTCATAATGGCCAGGTATTTTAAAGTTTAAACTCTCTCTTTCTCTCCCCACCTTGCCAGCACCCATCCATCCATCCATCAATCCCTTGCAAAGATGTGCTGTGAGCCTTTAGACTGCTCATTGATTGAATGATTGTCCTATTCATTGCTAGGGCGTACCTGATGCTGATAAGGCTGTGGTGTCTAAGAGTAGCAGGAAGATGAATGAAGATCTGCAGAATGAGAAGTCAGCAACTTCTGATGTGAAATCTGTGCTGCCAAAGTTCTCAGAGATCAACTTGCTTCACAATGACCTGGTATGTGCAATTCCCTCGATACATTCATGAATCATGCATGGCACCTCTTGGACAACCTTTCCTGACCGACTTATTTATTGCAGGGCCTGCCTGATGATGATAAGTCAGTGGGGAATTCTGTTGCAAAGTGATCTTACATATCAAGGCGCTCTGTTTTATCCGAGTTAGTAGGTTATGGTGTACATACTAGTTGCACCCAGAATTGTGGCTTGGAGGACAAAGCAGTGGGAGCTACTGTTCCATTCCCGTTCGCAGGACTAATTAATTGTTTCTGGTGGTTATCCTTAGTTTCAAATTGCTGGTGGTTATCCGTAGTTTCAAATCGCTTGTTCAGCTCCTTTGGGCTGAGTAGTTAGGTATTCCTAGTGGTTATCATGAGTTTTATACCCCTTGGTTTGCTCTTCAAGATCGAGTAGTACCTGGTGGTCATCCTGATTTTACATATCTTGGTTAGCTGTTTTGGGTTTGGTACCCAGTTAGTTGAAACAATGCAGGTTATGCTGCGACTGCCCGTTATGTGTGATGTTCTTGGAGTGTTATTCTGCTTGTGGTGTTGTGCTGCTGTTTACCAGATTACCAGTCATATAACCAGTAGCTTATATTATCAGATCATGCCACCTCTCAGTCGTTTTAATTGTGTTTGATAGTCAGCCGGTTCAGTTGTGAGTTCGCTAGTGGCATCTGCCATTTCCACAAGTTACATGTATCCTGTAGTTCCATCGAGGCGTGAACTGGAGGACGAGACCGCTCTCTGTACTCGCTTCGTCCCTGCCGCTACCATATTTGTGCTGGTTAAACTTTGTTGAGTTTGGGTGAATTAGTAGAAAATATTAGTAATGTTTATATTTTTAAGTAAGTTTATTATTAAAATAGATTTAACGATCTATCAGCTTGTTCGCTTAAGTTTATCAGCTGAATCTGCCTGTCATTTAGCAGCGTTTTTGTTGCTTATCAGCCAGACGAACAAGGCTTTAAGTATGAGAGCTGGGCTAGTAAAAATAAAATTTAAAAGTTTGTCTCGGGAGATTTAAACGCGGGACACACACAGCACGGCAGCACGATTTTACTCATACGAAATAACTCGGAAAACGTAACGAAAACAGCCAAATCCACCGGCATCATGCATAGCCTCACTCCCGAGGTTGACTACGAGTTGCCGGAGCATGGCGAGCTGCAACAACTAGAGCTCGCGTTTATTTAGACGCACGTATATATGTGTGTATGACTGCCCATGGATCCGCCGGGCGCCGGACTCGATAGTACGTAGTGTATGTAGTATAGTATGTGGCCGGCGGCGACGACGACGACGACGACGGAGCAGTTTCTCTCGTTCATCAGCACTTCATCATGGGGAGGCCGCAGGCGCGGGTGACGCTCTGCGCGACGGGGCCGTTGACGTAGCCGCGGTACGCGGGGTCGCGCTTGTACTGGCAGAGGCACGGCTGCTGCGCCCGCAGCGACGCGCAGCACCCCTGCGTCACCGCCCCGCCGAACAGCGCGCCCGAGCACGCGCTCAGCGCCGACGGGTTGCACGACGCCGCCGCCGCCGCGTCGTCCACCGCCGTCGCCGCCAGCAGCACGACGCACAGCAGCGCCAGCGCCGTCGCCGTCGCCTGCTTGCCCATGGCCGGCCGGCCTTGTTGTTCTCCGCTCGGTTGCTTCGGATGGAGTGGCCGGAGAGAGGATATGTGGGGATGGACTGCTGTATGCCAAGTGACTGTACGTGTGTGAAGTAGGCTGGTGCGCGCGAGGTCCGTACTTATAGAGAGAGAGAGAGAGAGGCATGCGCGCTGCTCGCCAAGAATGATGGGATCGAGCCGGTCGAGGAAGCAAGAATTCATGGAGGGAGCTGAGCAGGGAGGGAGGAGCCAGGGGAGGAAGGCTCTGGACTGGATCGAGATCGCCGTGGTGCAGTGCCAGTGTATGGGCGGCCACGCTCTGCGTCGTGGGCGTGCATGGCCAGCCATTCCTCTGGAACTCTCACACATGCATGCACCGACGGCGCATGGTGGATTGGTGGTTGGTAAGGGGAGGGAAGGAAGATGCGTGTCTCGCACAATTTAAAGCTGCTAGCTACCCGTGCCGTTCTATGGCTGCTCTCTTTGTGAACAACGAAGGATTGATGCTCCACTTCAGATTTTTCTACTCTGTGTTTTTCTTTTTAAAAAAAATACTTGGATGTATGCCCAAGTAAATTTTTCATGGCTTAAAGCAGACGATCTCTGAGTCCTGAGTCCAAGGTGGAGTGGAGTTGAAGCAACACAGATTTGGGCCGTGTTTAGTTCCTAAAGTGAAAATTTTCGCGGCATTGTAGTACTTTCATTTGTTTGTGGTAATTATTATTCAATCATGGACTAACTAGGCTCAAAAGATTTGTCTCGTAAATTTTGACCAAACTGTACAATTAGTTTTTATTTTTGTCTATATTTAATACTCCATGCATGTGTTTAAAGAATCGATGTGACGGGGAATCTTAAAAAATTTTGGGTTTTGGGTGGAAGTAAACAAGGCCTTGTACTACTACTTTCACTTATCACAACTCATAATTATAAACATACTTTTAGGAGTATTGTAGGCTAGAGCAAGTATAGTAAGAGGTTGTAAGCTGGTTAAATGCTGAGATGGAAGAGAGAAGAGAGGAGAAGCGGTGAATCTTTTAACATGCATAGAACATTAAATATAGATGAAAACAAAAATTAATTGCACAGTTTGTCTGTAAATCGCGAGACAAATTTTTTAAGCCTAGTTACTCCATGATTGGATAATGTTTGTCAAATAAAAACAGAAGTGCTACAGTGTCAAAATACAAAAAAATTTTTGATCTAAACAAGGCCTAGTTTTTTCTAGGTAAAAATGTTATTTTTGGATTTGTTCTGAAAAAAAAAAACCTTTCATGGGCTTGATCATGGCCTTTTACAATTTCTCAACCAAAACAGCCCAAAAGAGCTCGAGCCGTCGAGACCCAGGTTGGCCGCGCCGTCAAACGAGTTACCGCGCTCCCGCTATTCCTCCCTGCGGCTGCAAGCGGGCCGTGCCATGCCGGCGTCGCCATGGCCGACCCCTCGCTCCGTGCGGCAAGCGTCCCAGCTCCACGCCATCCTCACCACGTCCGGCCGCATTGCCCACCGGCCCTCCGCCGAGCACCTCCTCAACTCGCTCACCAACTGCCTGTCGGCCCCGCGCCACCTGCGCTACGTGCTCAGCCTGTTCGACCGATTGCCGCACCCCACCACTTTCCTCCACGACACCGCCCTCCGCGCCTGCCTCCAGGCTTCCGCCGGCGCAGACCATCCCGTCCTCATCCTCCGCCGCATGCGCCGCGGGGGCGTCCGCATGAGCGCCTTCACGTTCCACTTCGTCTTCCGGTGCTGCGCCGCTGGCGCTGGCGCCGGGCTCTGCCGGATGCTGCACGCCGCGTGCCTCCGGACCATGCTCCCCTCCGCAGCACGGATCGTTGCGAACCCCCTCATCCACATGTACGCCTCGCTGGGGCTCACGGACGACGCCCGCCGGGCGTTCGACGAGGTACCTGTCAAGGACGCGGTTGTGTGGGCCACGGTGATCGGCGGGCTGGTCAGGTGGGGGCTGCTCGATGAAGCGCGGAGGCTCCTCGTGCAGGCACCGGAGAGGAACGTGGTCTCGTGGACTAGTTTGATTGCTGGGTACTCGCGTGCTGGCCGGCCTGCTGATGCCGTGTATTGCTTCAACTGCATGCTTTCAGATGGTGTCGAGCCGGATGAAGTCGCGGTGATTGGTGCTCTCTCGGCATGTTCGAAGCTCAAGAATTTGGAGTTTGGGCGCTTGCTGCACTTGCTGGTTGGGAAGAAGAGGATCCAGATGACTGACAAACTTGTTGTTACGCTCATCGACATGTATGCCAAGTGTGGTGACATTGCCCAAGCGCAGGCGGTCTTTGACGCTGTGGGAAGGGGCCAAAAGCCTGAGCCATGGAATGTTATCATTGACGGTTACTGCAAGCTTGGCCATGTTGATATTGCAAGGTCTCTGTTTGATCAAATGGGTGCCCGTGATGTCATCACATTCAACTCGATGATCACTGGATACATCCACAGTGGCCGGCTGAGAGACGCATTACAGTTGTTCATGCAGTTGAGGAGACATGGCATGCGTGCTGATAATTTTACCGTGGTGAGCCTTCTCACTGCTTGTGCGAGCTTAGGTGCACTGCCGCAGGGCAGGGCTTTGCACGCTTCAATCGAACAGAGGATAGTAGAGGAAGATGTCTACCTTGTAACTGCACTTGTGGACATGTACATGAAATGTGGGAGGGTGGATGAGGCAACCGCTGTGTTCCATCGCATGGGTGAAAGAGACGTTCACACTTGGAGTGCCATGATCGCAGGTCTTGCATTCAATGGGATGGGTATGGATGCTCTGGAGTCTTTCTGCCAGATGAAGCGTGATGGTTTTCAGCCCACCTCAGTTACCTACATTGCTGTTCTGACTGCATGCAGTCACTCGAGTCTGCTTAATGAAGGTCGTCAGCACTTCAACGAGATGAGATCGTTGCACAAATTACACCCTCAGATTGAGCATTATGGCTGCATGATAGATTTGCTTGCTCGCAGTGGGCTCTTGGATGAAGCTATGCATCTTGTTCAGACCATGCCAATGCAACCAAATGCTGTCATATGGGCCTCCATCTTGAGTGCTTGCAGAGTCCACAAAAACATTGACCTAGCCCGACATGCTGCGGAGCATCTTCTGAAGTTAGCGCCTGAGGAGGATGCTGTCTATGTCCAGTTGTATAACATATACATAGACTCTAGACAATGGGTAGAAGCAAAAAGAATAAGGATGTTGATGGAAGAACAGGGAGTTAAGAAGACGGCAGGTTACAGTTCGATTACTGTGGCTGGGCAGGTACACAAGTTTGTTGTCAATGACCAATCACATCCTTGGACATTAGAGATCATCACTATGATGGAGGAAATTGCACGCAGGCTGAAGTCTGCGGGTTATTCGCCAGCTACGTCAAGGATAGCAGTGGATGTTGACGAGGAAGAGAAAGAACAGGCACTTCTAGCACACAGTGAGAAGATAGCCATTGCTTTTGGTCTCATTAGCCTTCCACCGAACTTACCAATTCATATCATGAAGAACCTGAGGGTCTGTGAGGACTGCCACTCTGCAATCAAGTTGATCTCTCAGCTTTGGAACCGGGAAATCATTGTTAGAGATCGGAGTAGGTTCCACCATTTCCGAGATGGAGCATGTTCTTGCAATGATTTTTGGTGACTACCATTCTGCTAAGCTTCTAGTCCTGTTCCAGAGGTCAGAAGACAATCACAAGAATACACTAAAAGCACAAGTGCTTTCATCTCACAATTCTGCTTCCAGTTTCAGATTTATAAATGCCTAAGGTACTGTTTCTTCGTGCCATCTACTCCCTCCATCCCCAATTATAAGTCATTCCAAGAATCTTGGAGAGCCAAACCACTTCAAGTTTGACCAAATTTATATCATAAGATAATAAAATTTATAATAACAACCAAGTATCATTAGGTTCTTTATTAATTATATTTTCATATTTTATCTATTTAATGTCATAATTTTTTATAATTTTTCTATAATTTTGGTCAAACTTGAAAAATATTTTGACTCTCTAAGATTCTTGGAATGACTTATAATTTGGAATGGAGGGAGTATATTGTAAGTTGTTTTTGCTTTTTTAGATACTTAGTTTTTACCATGCAACTAGATATACGCTATGCCTAGATATACATAGTAAAAAAGACTTACAATTTGGAACGGAGAGAGCAATAAATGAAAGGAGCTAGTGAATCTTTTCATAACACAAAGCTTTCTCGTGTACTTTACCAGGGATAGGAAGTCGGATGTGTCTGCACGCAAACACACTCGGTGGGTTTCACAATGATGGAACTGAATGTCTGAATCCGTGTGATTTGATTCTTCAGTATGACACCATGCCATTGTTTTTTCGAGCACAGCAGTTTTAGAACAGTGATAAAAAGGCCACAGCCCACAACCCGAAGGCTTGACCGTGGTAAATACAAATAATGGGCTGTCTAATCTGGTTAACGGGTCGGCCCAGTCAATATGGACATATGTGGGGCTGCTTGTTAGAGCCGTTCAGGCTTTCAGGGGCCAAACGGCGGAGCCGGCTCCGGCGACCGCCCTCCGCTCTGACCTCGCCTGGCGCCTGGCGGCCAGACGCTTGCGGGCGTGCTCCTTCCTCGGAGGGCCCCGTGGCTGCGCCGTGCCTTGTCCACCGAGGTGACTTGTGAGATCTCGCTATTCCTTTCTCCCCGCTGACAGGCAAGCGAATCCAAGTAGGAGTACTATGGCGACGACGGCGGCCGCGGGGTACGGGCACGGCTGCTGCTCGGCGGGTCTGCCGTCCTTTGCGCTGTTTCCGGGGATCCTCTCGACCCGCCGGTCGCCTCCTCCTCCTCCTCGCGTGTCCCTTGTCGCCTCCTCCTCGAAGCTCAAGGCGCCGGCACCGCGGTGCGCTCCGTTCTAGCCCCTTCTTCATGGCTCGGCTCGCCGGTGTCTAAGATCGTCTCTCTTCGCGCAGGTTGAGAGCTTCGTACCGTCCAAGGTGTCTAGCTTCCTCCTCCGGCCAGGTCAATTCGGATGCGGTGCTGTCGTCAACGGTTAGTTAACGCTCTCTCTCCGTCGTCTCTGTGACGTTTCCAGATCATCAGGGGTGAATTGGTTTGGGTTATGGATGCTCCATGTTCCGTGGAATTATTTAGTTGAGGCGATCAGGGAATGGATTGGATTAGGTAGCCACCAGCAATGGGAGAACAGTAATTGCTGGGCTTTTGGACCACTGTTTATTGAAATAGGATAACTGACGAGATTCAACCTGATATGTTGATGTAGGTTGCTAGCTATTCTATATCAACTTTAAGGATTCACATTGTCAGAATAATTGTGGTTTTCTAACATCGTATCTTCTTTGTCCATTGGCGATTGCCGATTGGCTTCTGTAAACTATCTATATACACAACCATAAGTTGTTCATTTGAAATTGCTAATTCTTTCCTGAGATTGTACTTTGTGTACATTTCTTGTAAGTATTTCGTTGCTTTGGTGTCTTGCAGATTATGGCATTCAAAAGACAACACATTTTGTAAGTTGTAGATTTGGTAGGTTGATAACGTACATATGTGAAAATATGGAAAAGAAATAATGATAAGGTCTTGCATTATATATATATATATTTCGACGGTTTATTATACGAAAGACAATGTAACAAATTGCTTGCTGATTGAGGAACAAACTAGGTTCAGAAATGAGTGATAAGTGCTTAATTCGCAGGCAGATTGAACAGTAAACATTATATATATAATTCACCGGTTTATTATACGAAAGACAATGTAACAAATTGCTTGATGATTGAGGAACAAACTAGGTTCAGAAATGAGTAATAAGTGCTCAATTCGCAGGCAGATTGAATAGTAAAGCGGCAACCAACAGACTAGTTTGTAGGCCAGAATGTCCTAAATGTAACTTTGTGTGATCTTTCAGGAAGCCACTATCGATATAAAGCTTCCTAGAAGAAGCTTGCTTGTTCAATTTACATGCAATGCATGTGGTGAAAGGACCAAGCGCTTGATAAATAGAGTAGCCTATGAAAGAGGGTCAATTTTTCTTCAGGTAAACTTTGTTCCATGCCTTTATTTATGTGCAAATGCAAACTCGAAGCCTACTGCTTTGCTCATTTTGGATCGCTGTATGAGACAAGCCCACATTCATACAACTGATGTTTTCTTACACATGCTGTATATTTGTGTTCTAACATACATGCACAAACAGTGTGCAGGGTGCCAGGTGTACCACAAGTTTGTTGATAATCTTGGTCTAGTTGTTGAATATGATCTACGAGAAGAAAATGAGCTACAAGGAGAAAATGCCGTGAACACCAATTCTGAAGATTGATATGTTGTGAGAAGCAGTGTTGGTATGCAAAACACCCTGTAGTCTGTAGGTTTTGACAGCATTGATTGTTTACATAAAATGGCACTTTAAAGTTGTTGCGTATAATTTGTACTTTACAATGTGATATATGGTCTTATGAAGGAAACAAATGATCATAATACCAGAGTACTCTGCAATTCCAAAAATGTTCTCTTATTAATATCAAAAGTTCAAAACAATACAGTTTTTGGCAGATTATTCTGGCCCTAGCGATATGATACTAATATTTGATATGCACACTACTTTGGCATCATTGTTTGACTGCATCATTGAGATTATGATCGACTGGGGCATCGTTTTTCATCATCTCATTTTCACCTTCGCTATCCTTGGCATCACCAGTACACTGTACACAGCACACCAGAAAATGGAAGCTGGATGCTTCTTTACCAGTACACCAGCATCTACAGAATTACTAGTAGCAACCGCAGCAGGATTGTTGGGAAAATGCGCACTGCACTCCCCAGCAACACGGTGAATCGAGAGCCTTCTCACGCGATGCAGTGAGAGACTAAGCGACAATGGACAGTGGGTTCAACAGTCGGTGAAAACGGTAAATGCTCTCTCTCTTAATGGTGGCATCGCTCCTCTTATATAGGGCTCAGAAACCGACCTAAGACAATTACAGAAATACCCCGTGACGGTGGGGGAATATCCTGGCATATTCCTACGTTACAGTCTACTGACCCAAGTCATTTATGTAATTTCACACCACGAGCTCCTCGCGCGCTCCACGGCCGGGGCTTCAACTCGTCGAACGCTTGAATCCTCCGCCCGATCGTCGAACCTTCGACGCACATATGCCGGAGGTTCCTCGGCTTGGCCACGCCGAAGGTTCCTCGGCTCAGACGCGCCGGAGGCTCGTCCCCTCCGCCGCGTCCTTCGCGCTTCCTTCGTCCATCCTCCGTCACGGGAAGGCCCGGAGGTTCCTTCCTTCTCTGTTCATGACCTCCGTCGTTGTCTTAGCCTCTGCAATTGCTCAGTATCACAAGAGACGTGTTAATATTAGTCTCCCTCAGAACCTCCGCACATATCCGTACGAAGGTTCTCCGGGCGGAGGTTATCCTCCGAGGCAGCCAGGGGGAAGGATGCGGCCAATTCCTTCCTTCTCCGTTCATGACCTCCGTCGTTGTCTTAGCCCCTGCAATTGCTCAGTATCACAAGAGACGTGTTAATATTAGTCTCCCTCAGAACCTCCGCACATATTCGTACGAAGGTTCTCCGGACGGAGGTTATCCTCCGAGGCAGCCAGGGGGAAGGATGCGGCCAGCCCCCAACAAGGATTATTTCTCAGTCCATAGTCGAGCATCAATTTATGTAAAAAAAGTAGCATTTATGTCATTATAAGCACTGTCATACTATGTCAATTGATCAGTATACTACTTTGCAATGATCAAACCATACCATTAAAAATATTCGAAGTATTACTATTCGCAGGGATAATAAGTCAGAAAAGCAGCCACAATTTAATGACCTTATCTAGAACGATTGGGCTGCTTTGCTTATAAGCTAAATATAGAATGGGCTAAACGCGTAGCTTCCGTAGGCCTTATTTTATAGTCCGTGGGAGGAGCTTTTCCGGTTTCTCACTTCCCAGCCATGCCCGTCCGCCACCGCGCGTCTCGTTCGGAGGCCCGCGGCCCGCGGCCCTCAGTCCAACGCTCGTGCACCTCCCCGCCGGGCCGCCCGAGCATATCCCCTCCAGAGAGCCGCCCGCCGGAGCCCTCCACCCGAGCACCTCCCCTCAAGAGCGCATCCCTCGCCGGAGCCAGACGCCTCCCCCGCCGAGCGCATCTCTGCCTACGAGAGCATCCGTCGCCCGAGGTTGTACGCTGCACCCCCTCCCTCCCCTACGAGAGCATCCGTCGCCCTCGCCCGAGGTTGCAGGCTCAGCCTCCAGGCCTCTACGGACTACGGTGGAGAAGGAGAATGGAGGATGCTGCCAAACGGTAGACTTTTGCCGGCTTCTTACTTGCTCAAAAAGCTTACTTCTTACAAAAGCTCCTAATATTTAAGCCGTTCCATAAAACTATCTACTTCACTGTACACGCATTTCTTTGATCGCTTCACTGCGAGTTCCGGCGCTAGACAGACACATCAGTTCCCTAACTTCAGGAAGCGGAAATAGACATAGCTCTAGGCAAAGAAATAAGTATAGAGAATGGGGTACTATATCTTTGCCTACGGCGTTGATGATGAGCAAACAGCTCCGGCTATTCCCTCCAATGTGCTCTGTGTAGCAATTGCAAACTCTAGCACCAGCTCCCAGGTCTTCAATTCGAATGAAGATCTTGGCAAACAGCCAAAGCCAACAGGTGCAGGGACTGAGATGTCTTCTTGGATTTTTTTTCCTCGAAAGTGTAATCTGTTTGGTGTATATGGAAAATCTTTCAACTTTGAATCTTGTGTGAGAAAACATGTATCATGGTTTGACAGTGATGGTCTGGTGGATGAGAATTGGGAAATACCAACTCACTACATCTAAATTACATTCTCCTTAGGTGGATTGGGGAATTTTTGTGCTTAGTACTGATCAGTTTTGATTATTGAAGTTTAACGAGTTGAATATGATAACAACTTATGGTGACAATAATTGATTTTTAATTCAACAACTTGTTAAAAACTGTGAGGAAGCCCTTCCTCACAGATAACCCATAGTTTTTGTTTCAGTCTGAATGTTCATTGAATGGTGAGACAGTCTTTTTTTTAATCTGAAGTATGGCCTTCTGGCATCAGTGTAGAAATTTAAAGTTGCCCTTGTATGCTAAACGTGGCGGTTACAATCTGTCCTTCAAATCTTCAGTAGAGAATGTGAGTTGTACCAAAATCTACTGTTTACCTAGATGATATTAACAAGTGGTGCTTAGATAGCCATATTCTAGTTTTCATTTTATTTTTATGACCCTAAGCAAACTGTTCTGAAGTTCCTGTACACTCGCTCATCTGATTTTGAGTAGGTGACAACGGCGTCAAAGTGTTTTGGACCAGGTTGAGATGACACTCTGCTTCACAAAAACCATCTCCACTGTTTCTCTGCACTGGGGAGCTCACTGCAGACTGATGGAAATCAGAGAGATGATTGCTGCTTGGACGCTTCCCTCTTCACCAACTTGACAATCCCACAAATTTGTATGGTGATCTCACTCCTGCAAGTTGCACATACCAGCGAGGAAGAACAGAGCCCCAAGCATCACTACTGTTTCCGCTGGATCCATCAGTGTTCAGTGAGGCTGTTTGTGGTGATGGCAGTGTGGGATGTCATTTCTTTGAACCGTATGATCACTGGTTTCATTCGAGATGGTATCGGCAATCGAGCTCTTGTAGTTTACAAGTGGATGGTTGCTTCAGGCTACAGAGAGACCCCTCATACCTTCTCTGCTATTCTCAGTGCGTGCAACAGCTGCGAGGGACTGCAACTGCATGGCCGGGTACTGGCCTTGGGCCTGTGCTCCAACCCATTTGTCAGGTCTGCATTGGTCAATCTGTATATGCGTGTTGAGATGCCTTGTGCTGCCCTCTTGCTGTACAATGAAATGCCATTGCAGAGTACAGTCATGTCCAACGTGGTTCTGGGTGGCTTTTGCAACCTGAAGTTGGCTGAGGACCTCCTTTGTTCCTTGCTAGACATGAGACGACGTGGTTTGGAGTTGAATGGTCTTTCTTACTGTTACGCAATGAAAGTATGCTATCAAGATGAAGAATGGCTGCAACAAGGCAGGCAGCTTCATGGAGTAGTTCTCAAGGCAGGGTGGGTTCCGTCAAATATTTTCCTGTCAAACTCGCTTGTGGATCTTTACTCAGCAATCGGAGACTTGGTGGATGCTAAGAATTCACTGGATGGTATCCCTTCTGAGGATGTCATCTCATGGAATTCCATTGTTTCTGTTTGTGCAAGCAAAGGGCGTATGAAGGAAGCAACTGATTACTTGAGACAGATGCTTTGGCATGGCAAGATGCCCTCGGTCCGCTCCTTTGTTGGGCTCTTTGCTTCGTCTGGTCAGACTGGAGACCTTGGAGTCGGGGTTCAGATGCATGGTATTGCTCTCAAGCTTGGATTCTGCTGGAGTCGTGTGCATGTGCAAACTGCACTCATTAACATGTATGGAAAGTGCCGCTCTTTTGATTGTTCCTTGGCAATCTTCAATGAAATCCCAAGCCTTGCACTGGAGTGCTGTAATTCAACAATCACATCATCAATTCGCTGCAAGGTTTTTCACTCCACATTGGAGGTCTTGTATTGTATGACTGTAGAGGGAGTTATGCCTGATAATGTGACTCTCTCTGCAACACTGAAGGCCATATCTCTGTCAGTTTCTCCAAGTTTAATCAGTTGCCAGATGCTGCATTCTTGGGTCTTCAAGCTGGGCTTTGAAACAGACATGGCTGTGTGCTCCTCCTTGATCAGCGCTTATGCTCGAGCTGGCCATCTGAGCAGTTCCCACTTGATATTCAAAAGCTTGCAGGATCCAAACGTTGTTTGCTTTACTTCATTGATATCTGCATGTGCTCGATATGGAGATGGCGCAAAAGGAGTGGAGCTGCTCAATAACATGGTTTCCAGAGGGCTCAAGCCTGACGACGTCACCTTCCTGTGCGCAATCGCTGGGTGTGATCAGGCAGGACTGATCGAAGAAGGCAGGCTAGTGATCGAGCTCATGAGAGCAACCCGCGAGCTGGGTCCTGACGAGAGGCACCTCGCTTGCATGGTTAACCTTCTCGGCCGAGACGGTTTTGTGGAGGAGGCCATGAAAATGATGGAGCACTCGCCGCTACGGCACTACACCAAGGCGTGGAGCTCGCTTGTTCAGAGCTGCAAGGCACATGGTGAAAATGCGCTGGGAAAGAGAGCGGCAAATATGCTGATAGATGTGGGCCGAAAGGACGCAGCCACCAACTTGCAGGTATCGAGATACTTTTATGAGATTGGGGACGGCGAAAATGCCTCTAGGATTAAAGCCATGGCAAGTGGGCAACAAGTGAAGGAGAGTGGTCACAGCTCGGTTGAGATCAGTCACAGAATCTAGCATCCGTGGTTAAAGAATGGTATGAAGAATTCATCTTAGCTGGCTGGTAGCTGTTTCACCTGTTTGAGCCGATAACCTGCACATCACAAGGTCATGTTGCCAAGGTCATGTACAAGCTCTCCTGTTGCATACCTCACTCAACCCAGTGCCTTCGTCACATATATCCTTTGCTCTTCCAGATCTGAATCTTGGGCAATCCTTTACAGTTACAGCCTTACAGGCATGTCTGTTCAGACAGGAAACCAGCTGGTCTCATTCGTCCTATCGTCTTTTCAGACACTGTTCTCACAGGCAGGTGCCGTTGAATGTCTGCACTTTGCTTTGCAGCAACAGGATGATGATGATGGTGCCCGTTTATGTAGATGCAAGTGCAAATGTGCAGTTTCCTAAAAGTGAAAAAGGCCAAAAGGGGTGGTGTTTTGGGTAGTACAGTACAAAGACCGCAGAGTGAGTGACGAAAGGAAAATGGAAACAGGGCGGATCGTGCACGCAGATTTTTGGAGTGGGATACGGCAGCACTGCCGATTTCAGATCTGGCAGGACGGACGCAAGGACAGTCTGGTCTGGCGCCGTCGAATTTATTATGCAAAAGTTCCGGTTAAGCATGCAGGATAAACATATGATGCTGATGCTGATGGCGCGTCTTTGTATATTTTATGCTCCCCCCACCTACCATCAGTTGCATCCATCCAATCATGCAGTGACACTATCTATTATATTATAAAAATGAAATCACTACCACACTCTGTCCCTGTTAGTTAGTAAACCCAAAGTTCGGTCTTTGGTCTGAGACTCTGAGCTGATAAAGTGATAAACCACCACTATAATTCTGTGCAAAAAGGATTTAGTAATCAGTACCACTGGTCTGAATGAAAAGACATTGCATCCCTGATCCATCCAATCATGTTGCAGCACTAACACACTCTGCCCCCTGTTTGGTAAGGCCTTGTTTAGTTCAAAAAATTTTTGCAAAACAGATACTGTAGCACTTTCGTTTGTTTGTGACAAATATTGTCTAATCATGGATTAACTAGGCTCAAAAGATTCATCTCATCAATTCCGACCAAATTATGTAATTAGTTTTTATTTTCGTTTATATTTAATACTCTATGTATGTGTTTAAAATTCGATGTGGCGGGGAATCTGAAAAATTTTGCAAAATTTTTTGGGAACTAAACAAGCCCTAAATTAAGCCCAAAGTTTGGTCTCTGAGCTGAGCTGGTAACAATAAAGTGATAAACAAGCAGTGAAATAATAACTCTGTGCAAAAAGTTTCAGTAATCAGTACCAGTGGTCTGGCCTGAATGAAAAAGATAAACAAGCCAGGAAAGAAAAGAAATTCAGAGCAGAGCAGTAAAGAAAAGAAAAGATTCAGTGGTGGTGCTGGGTGCAGTATCAAATATTCCCTGAGCCAATATGAGCGTGGGTCTGGTGCCCCGGATTCCAGAACAGGAACAGGGGCTTTCGCCGCTCGCTCTCCACCACCACCACCGCAGCACGCACCCCCGCTCTTCCTCCTTTTCCTTTCTTTCTTTTTCCCCAACCCACCTCGCTCGCAGCCTTCCTCCCTTCCCTTCCCTTCTTGGTGGAAGTGGATTGGTTGATTGATCGCACAGAACACAGACCGAGCTGCTGCACGCCCGCCTCTCTTCTCCTCGCGGAGCAGGCAGGCAGGCAGGCAGGCAGGCTGGGATTCCCGTCCGCGGCGCCGGCGTTGAAGCAGCGCAGGTACGGCACGACCCGCCCGGTTGAATTTCTCCGTCTCCGTGGGGCTAATTTGTCTCACTCATCCCGTTCTGCTTTCTGCTGCTGCTGCTGCTGCTGCTGCTGCAGGAGTTAGGAGCTTTGCCTGCGACCAAGGGGGGGGAGGTGGTACACCGCCGCTAGGGCAGCAAGAGGGGAGGAAGAGGAAGGCTGGCGTCCGGCATGGCGAGCGAGGAAGTGCTCCATAAGGTCGGTTCCGAGTTCCCGTCTCTCTCGACGGCATACACCTCGTCAGTCGACAGTAGTTCATCGCCTTTGTTGCATTCATTCCTAGTCTGTGTTCACTTAGCTACCAGCTCGGCTTCCTTCACGCGGATTTAATTTGTTGCTGTTTCTTGCAATTTTGCTTTGTTCCCGGGCTTTGCTGATTGTTGATACCGTACCGACTCGTGTCGTGCGTGCTCCTCTCAAGGAACAGGCATGTCGAAATTGGTAACCTAGGGTTTGGGAGGAACTCCAAGGGTCTAGATATCTAGGAGTCTAGGGTACTCTGGTCTGGTGTATTCACCATATGTTGAGTTTGTTGCGCACTTGGTGCTCACAGGCAACCGATTTTGGTGAATCCTGTATTCTTTGAACTTTTGTTTAGTACAGAGTATATCGGCCTTCTGCCCAAATTGTACTTAAAAGAGTTTTTGTATATTTTTATTTTGATGGATTGATAAGATGATTCATTTGACTCTGGCTGCTAACTTCTGCTGCGCAGGTCCAGAATCTTATAGAGCGTTGCCTTCAGATGTACATGAACCAGAAAGAAGTGGTTGATGCCCTCTCTCAGCACTCTAAGATAGAGCCTTGCATTACTGAACTTGGTAACGCCTACTGTTCTCCTCCCGTACAGTGATATGACTCATTTCTCTTGCTTGCAAGTTGGTCCAAAGTTATTTCATGCATATCTGGCTCTGCCGTTAGTCCAATGTTACAACTTGATTCTGTACTACGATGAAACACAGATATAATGTTTTATACAAGTGATCCTAAGTCTTCATACAATGCTTTAAGTAAACAATTCTCTTCACCCCTGTATCATTTGTTGTCATATGCTCCCCAAATCTACCGACTCAATGACAAACATGTATTCTAGATATCTTGGTTGATGCCTTCTAATATTATTATATACTAGGATAATGAAAAGCATCCATTCCTGCACAAACTTATGTCAGACTCAGTGTTAGCTATCATCTCTAAAAAATGTTTAGATCCATTATCCTACCTTAATGACAAACTGGATAGCTGGGCCACCAAGTTCCATTTCTACATCCCTTTTTCTAAAATTTTATTTTGCAGTTTATTGTATTGAAATTGAATCTGTGCTTCTACTAAAAACTCCACGAATATATACCAACAAATAGTATGGAAGTGAAAAAGTAGCTCATGAAGTTCCATTTGTTTTACTCATTCTCTCAGGATTTTTCTTAAAGAAATCTCTTATGATTGCTATCTAATTGGTGCTTTTTTTCCTGTTATTTTCAGTTTGGCGACAACTTGAGCAACAAAATCCTTTGTTTTTCAAGGCATACTATATGAGGCTAATGCTTAAGAATCAAATAATGGTCTTCAACAAGCTTCTTCAGGATCAGTTTGAGATTATGAATAAAGATTTTTCTTCAGGGATCCCTTCTATGTCTCTTCCTAATGGATCTAATTCCAACCTATGTAAGACCTTTGTTTCCAACCTTCTTATCAGGGATTGCTCATCATTATTTAACTTAGTTTTCTGATTTGCCAAGTGAAGTCCTATAGCAATATGATGGAATCTCAGGCATACATGACCATTGTATGAGCCCAACAAGTCTGCCATTGATTCGTTTGAAGTTTTGTTTTTGTTCATGAGATCTTATTGCCACTTTCAAGTTTCCACTCTTCTTTAACTTGCCAATAAGTTGACCTTTTTGCTAGCTTCCTAGTCTGTCATTTTGATTCCCAAAAAAAAAAAAGTCTGTCATTTTGACATGGCTGCTTTCTTCACTTGTTTCAGTGAAGCAAAATCCATGCTTTTTGCCAGAGACTGCTCCTGGATCTGCAATGCCAGATGGTATAATGCACAATGGAAGTTCAAGTGGTATAATAAATGGCACACCATCTGGCAATCAATTGCTTAATGCTAGTAAAGACTTGCATGGCCTTCATAATGGAATAGATGCTTCAACTAGTCTACAGTCAGACCAGAACGCAACTACTGTGCTGTATGGTGTAGACAATGAGACAAGTGCAACAATAAAGACTGAGTCTTGCTATTCGAGTAATGCTGATTTTGCTTTCTGTGGGAATACTTTCTTGGAATCATGCCAGTCAATAGGTGATGCATCTGGTGGTGGATCCTTTAGTAGCTCAGAGTTGAATGGGCAACCACTAAATGAATCGATCTTGGATATGGAATCATCATCATTTAGCTTCTTGAACCAAATGCCCCAAAACTTCATCTTTTCAGACTTGGCAGACGATTTCAACCAAAGTGCAGGTACCTTCCAGTGAGATTTGTTGAATTCTTCCGAATTTTGAGTGCCTACTTGTTTTTGTCTCCCCCCTCTGCTGTATAAGTTACTTGTCTTGTTTTGGAGTTTTTCCAGAAATAACACCATTTCTCACTCCTGAAACAAATTTCTCCGATTCGACGGGGGGAGAACATACAGGTGATTTATCCTCCCTTTTTTCTCACCACCACCTCATGAATACAACATATGCTGCATTCTTTGATCGTCACGCATTGTCCCAGAGTAAAAGCATTTATTCAACAAGCAAATGTGGTCCTTGTCCAAAAAAAACAAGCATTCTGGTATTTACTGTTTTTCTTCCTCTGCAGGTTGAGTGGCCATGCACAGCACACCAACCATTTGTATATACGCTCATGGGCAGTCACGTCTGCATTGATGAAGAACTTGAGGACCTTTTGATCTAGCTGTTCCATTTCTAGTTTTCGCCTCTTATATTGTGATAGTTGGGACTTTGGGTTTGGTGGGTTGTCTAGCCCCATCAGAACACATAATTGGTTGGTCTTCCAGTATCCTCCCTGATGGTGCTGTCGTGCCTTGTACATTGCCGTGCTTCTGTAAGAAACATTAGGAGCGGCGTTGTTCACATCAGCATTAATTTGGCTAATTTCCCCGCTTGGCTTGTACAACAAATTTTATCAACTGGATTCTGAATTCAAGATTTAGGCCATGAGTTGTACTATTGTATATGCTGCTTCCCACTGTGCCTTGTACATCCCCGTGCTTCTGTAAGAAACATTAGGAGGGGCGTTGTTCACATCAGCATTAATTTGGCTAATTTCCCTGCTTGGCTTGTACAACGAATTTTATCAATATTAATGAATTTTAGGCCATGAGTTGTACTATTGCATATGCTGCTTCCCACTCTGAATTGGCAGAATGATTGAAGAGTTGACACTGCTTGACCCTTTTACATTCACACGGCATGCAGCAAGTTTTGGATAAAAACTTCCCATCAGCTGTTTGGAATTTCAAAAGTAACACCGGACAACAAAAAACAATACAGCTTCATTTCCTATTACTGATTTACTGTAATAACACAGTCGCAAAAAATGATCCCAGTTTCTTGATCGATGAGGATGCTGCTGTGTTATTCTAGCACGCTTATCTGAATTCAGTCCTCGGTTACGGTACCCTCTTTAGGAGATTCACAAATGCCGGATCCATACATGATACATACAACGCTTCCGTCACATCAGTAGCCTTTGAGCTGACCACCCAGTCCGGCTAATGCAATCCATTTCTCCAACGCCGTCGCAGACGACACGAACGCCGACTTGGAGGATTCAGCGTCGAGCTTGTTCACTGAAACCAGAGGATCCATGAAAATCTTTCAGATTCATTCATTCATACTGGCACAAAAGCATGGATGGATGGATCACTGGAAGATGAAAAGTTCAGAAAAGAGCCGTAGGCCTTCTGCACATGTACTACCGGATGTAAACAATGTGGCCAGTGAGCTGTTGAAGCTATCAACCACGTTCCTCTCCTCTGGGCTTGAGCTGAACTGTTGTTATATACACACAGGTCGAAACAGATGAAAAGCATGTTGGTGTAGAAGAGAAGCAACTGAGCTTAAGAATGGGCTTGAGAGGAAGAACCTTGGAGAAAGCCATATTGATGTTCTGCACCCACTTCGCATCTGAACTTGGTCCCAGGACGCTGCTTGCGGCTGGGAGATCATCTTTGTCAATGGCCTGCCCAACTTTGCTCAGCTTGTAGATGAGGTCCTGCAAATATCCTGTGGTTTTTGTAGATCAAACTACAGCATTGTTACTGCTGGAGCCAAAAAGCTTCAGAGATCTTCTTGTTTCATCGTAAAAAGAGGGAGAGAAAGAAAAAAAAAACAGCAACTGCATGATCTGATGAAATGAAGCACAGAAGCAGAGTGTGTGCTGACTGACTGAGACTGACCGGTCTCGGTGCCAGAGGAGCTGATGACGCCTTGCTTCTGCAGCCGCTTCTTCCTGTCCTCCTTCACGCGCTCCAGCAGCTCGATGTCGTCGTCTTCCTCGAGGACGAGGGCCCGTGCGGCGCGGTCGGCGGCGAGCGGGGAGAACGAGGCGGCGAGGGCGGCGAGCGCGCACGACGCAAGGCCGCGCCGCCGGCCGACGACGACGGTGGCCTCACGCCGGTGGTCCTGGCCACCGCCGCTGCTGACGCATCTGAACGACACGAATCTCTTCTTGGTCTTCCCTGCAGCTGCTGCAGGAGGATGCTGCACCGGCAACTCCTGCGCCGGTACCGCCGCAGCCTTGGACGCCGGGCCGCATCCGGCGAGCGCCCATGCCTCCGTGACAATGGACACCATCGTGTGATCGGCACAGGAAGCAGCAGCAGCAGCCGCAGCAAGAGGCAGAGGGAAGAACTAAGAAGCAGGCGCTAGGGGCTGTGGACAAAAGGCACCAAGGGAAAGGAAGCATGCAGCGCTGGCCCAACGAAAGAGCCCCTTATCCTCACTATCTCGTTTCGGCCGTCACAGCCACATAAAAGTTAGCTTGGTTAGCTCAGAGGCAACAGGCAAGCACTGAACACTGGACAGCATCAGGCTCTTGGCAACACAGTGGAACACCACCCAATAAATTTCATTTTGTGAATTAATCACTGTCATATATCTTTATCTAAAAAAAATTGCTGTCATACATACATACATACATACATAAACAATCTCCTTGCAAATACCTAACTAATAACTAACTCCATCAACAATATGAGTATAATCACTATGTTTGAATTCCATGTGTACAATTATAGCCTGTGTTCTTAGGTGCGCATGAATTATGCACAGAAAGAGACAGACTAGCCTTTTAATATGGCTAGGACGCACCTAAGGGAAAAGCGAAAAAAGAGGAGATAAAAGAGAGGCAAACAAGACTAGAAGAGGCACATATATCACCAGAACCAGCTCCGGCGGCTGTCCACAGCCTTGACTGTGGTGGCTACGAGAGGCATATGGCCGTACATGGCAGTGAACGCGTTGAGACATCTTGATCTCTGCAAACCATGGCCTTTCAAACTGCTGATGCCGCTTGATCCAATCTCAAATATCCTTCCTGCAGTGATATCAAGGACACGGACGTGAGAAACATACTCCTGAATGAAACAACAACTGGTCAGATAGCATACAGCGGCGGAGCCAGAAACGCGATTTTTTTTTGTTAGAGGGAGGGGACAGCGGTGGAATTTTCATAAAAAATTAAAAATTTTCAATGAAAATTACACTAACTTAGGGTCCCTCCTCCCTCGTCCCCTTCCCTCTGTCATTGATAGCATATGTGCTATCTCAATATGGCTAGTTGTTCTGTTTCTATGTAATCCCAAGCAGAAAAGCACCAAGGAAGTTTCAGATAAGCTACAGTAACTTCCTTATGCTAGAAGGTGGGAAGTTCAGGAAATTACGAAAGTGGCAGTGGCTTTATCAATTGTTAAATTTCACTGCAGCCAAGCAACAACTCATGTGGTCAAGCAATATAAAAATTAAAAACTACAAAGTCCTCCTAACTGTAAGTAAAATAGGATGAAAGGTCATTGTCACTCTAAATGAAGGATAAGGGCCCTAGACCTTACAGTGGCTGATAAACTTTGTCACAGGCAAACAAAAAGGCGAAAACAGACTATTGAAAGATGAAATTTCACGATGAAAGAAGTAGACAAATTCAGCTAATTTGGCAGCTCTCTTGGCCGTTCTTCGAAAAAAAAAACTAAACTTCTTGATGAAAAGGGTGCTCGGTGCTCACTGACCTTGCACCCATACCGGTGGAGCTCCAGTAGCATTTGCAACAAGAAAAGCCATCGCAATATCCTCACAGTTCCTGCCAAGCGTTAGCGTAGTGAAAGAGTTAGATCCATGGAGTGATACACTACACATGCCAATCCCTGACAGCACCATAAGAACATAGGACCCAATAACATAACTGAAGGCAATTTTCTAGAAATGGTGAACCAGAGAGGTAGGAGTTGCACCTGTTCTCATTCACATATTTGCGAATGGACGGTAGCATTTGGTTGGTATACATATCCAAGTACTTCTTGTGGAAGAAGCTTGCTTTGGAAAGAACCATGCTGTATGTCCCAGTCCACCAAACTGACCGCCAGCTTCCATATCGGTATTCCTCTTCACTACCTCTCTGTAGAAGAAACAACTCCAAAAGGATTGGTTTTTAATTTGTGTGCCAATTAAGAATTGGACATATCCTTCCATATGTCCATGCAAACTCCAAACTTCTATTTAACCAGCAATTCAAATTTGAACGTAGAAATATACACTTTCAAATTCAGACAAAACAAATATCTCGTGTTGGAATACAAATCCAATATGACGTACTCGCTTGGAACTACACCAACCAATCGATTCAAAACATACCGGGTTGGTAAGCCAGTGCATCCGCGGCACGAAGCCGACCATGGCGGATGGCGCGCTCTGCCACACGGAGAAGGCGAAGCGCAGCGTGGAGCAAGGGACGATGAGGTCGTCGTCGACGGAGAAGACGGCGTCCGCCGCGAGCCCCCGGATGGGCCTGAACCTGTTGTTGAGGCTGTCGGCGTCGTTGATCTCGAACCGCACGGCCGCGCCGCCGCGCCGGGTGCCGTTGAGGCCGAGGACGCCCCCGCGCATGGTCTCCGGCGGCGGCCGCGGCTCGCTCCACACCACGTGGACGGTGTCGACGCCCCCGCAGGCGGCGTAGTGCGCCACCGACCTCCGCAGCAGTGCCGGGCGCCTCCACGTGTTGATCACCACCGCGAAGCCGCCGCTGCGGCGACGGCGAGCGTTGGAAATGGAACGGGACAACGCGGGTGAGTGACTGACTGACTGCCGGATTGGCTAGCAGTGGAGTACAGGAGCAGCATGGAAGCGGCCAAGCGGGGCGGGGTGAGGTTGGTCATGGTCGGGAACGGGACGCTTACCGTGGCGAGATGGCGGCGGAGGAGGAAGGGTCGGTGGGGCCGAGCCGGTGATTCTGGAGCGTGAGCGCCAGCGCCAGCGTGGTGGCGGCGGCGGCGAGGGCGAGGAGGCAGAGGGCAAGGCAGGCGGGCACGAATCTGGTGGCGGCGGCGGGCGCGTGGCGGGGCAGGAGCGGGTGGCGGCGGTTGGAGCTGGAGCCGGAGCCGGGGCCGGGGCCGGGGCCGTGCCTCCTGTCCGCCGCCGCCACTGCCTGCAGCTTGAGCAGTAGCTTGGCCATCCGCGGCATGGGCACTGGCTGGTTCGAGGCGGCGAGCAGAGGCAGAGGCAGAGGCAGAGGCAGAGGCAGAGCAAGCCGCCAAAAGACCCCCTCTGCGTGGCGTCTCCCGGTTGGCTCTGGCCTGGGGGTGGCGCGGACGGACTAGGGCGCAGCCACGGGCTCAGGTGTCACCGAGAAGCCGTGCGAGGGGAAGCGGGGGAGGGAAGGGAAGCAGCCACCAAGGCAGCCGGCCGATGCGCTAGCTCCTTTTGAAATGCGGGAGGGAGGCGGAGACGGAGGCGGAGGAAGAGAAGTAGAAGAAGCTTCTTGGTGCGGTACGGCGGCCATCGGGCAGCCAGCCAGCACTGTGAGTGCGATGGATGGCTGGCGGCGGCGGCGGCGGCGGATGCAGTTGGGAGTGGCCAGTCCGGACAGCCCCGGCCCGGTGGAGACTGGGAGGCGGCCTAGTCCGGGGGAGGGAAGGCTCGCTTTGCAACGTCGTACTACTAGAGTCTACAGGTACAGATGTGGTGAAGTGCACACGTACCTTCCGAATGTTGACGGGTACTCATGTAGTAACTGTTGATGATTATCTTATGCCAAACTGTTCACTGTCACATGGACCTTGTTTAGTTCACCCTGGAAAAACAAAAAGTTTTCAAGATTTCCCGTCACATCGAATCTTGTGGTACATGCATGAAACATCAAATATAGACGAAAACAAAAACTAATTATACAGTTTAACTGTAAATCACGAGACGAATCTTTTGATCCTAGTTAGTCCATGATTGGATAATATTTGTCACAAACAAACAAAATGCTACAGTACCGAAAACTTTTCACTTTTCGAAACTAAACAAGGCCATGGAGGTCATGGAGACGGTAAATAGTAAAGACCAAGGCCCTGTTTACTTTCAATTTTTCGGTACTGTAACACATTCGTTTGTATTTGACAATTATTGTCTAATTATAGACTAACTAGATTCAAAAGATTCGTCTCGCAAATTACAGTAGAATATATAATTAGTTACTTTTTATCTATATTTAATACTCTATGCATGGGCCTTGTTTAGTTCCCAAAAAATTTTGCAAAATTTTTCAGATTCCTCGTCACATCGAATCTTTAGACGCATGCATGGAGTATTAAATATAGATGTAAATAAAAACTAATTGCACAGTTTGGTCGAAATTGACGAGACGAATCTTTTGAGTCTAGTTAGTCCATGGTTGGATAATTTTTGTCAAATACAAACAAAAGTGCTACAGTGTCGATTTTGCAAAATTTTTTAGAACTAAACAAGGCCTAAACAAGACCCTTTGGATCATAGAGCTAACGGGTAGTAGATCCTTGCGTTTGGCATTAGGCCCTGTTTAGTTCCCCACCTAAAATTTTTTCATCCATCCCATCAAATCTTTGGACACATGCATGGAATATTAAATGTAGATAAAAAAAATAAACTAATTACACAGTTTAGTTAAAAATCGCGAGACGAATCTTTTAAGACTAGTTACTCCATGATTAGCCTTAAGTGCTACAGTAACCTACATATGCTAATGACAGATTAATTATGCTTAAAAAATTTGTCTTGCAGTTTCCTGATGAGCTATGTAATTTGTTTTTTTTATTAGTTTCTAAAAAATCTCTTCCGACATCCTTCCGACACATTCGATGTGACACCCAAAAAATTTTCGTTCAGACCCTAAGATAATCACTATAGATACCTTCCTACTGAATGAACTGTTTATGAAGCTATGTTATTGTTTTTTTTTCTTGAATGCGCACGAATGTGCGTATCATTGAATTAGAAGAAAAAAAATGTTTATGTACAAGAAACCGTTGCCGGCGACAAGAAATGAAGAAATGGCTTGCAATAGAGAAAAGTCCTTGCAACTGGACCGAAGTTATTGTCAAAATCTTCTATCGCATTGCTGTAGCTGTAGTGTAGGTCTGCAAACATTTTGCTTAATCGGCTCGAGTACTGTAGCAATTTCGTTTGTATTTGACAAATATTGTCCAATCATGGACTAACTAGGCTCAAAAGATTCGTCTCGTCAATTTCGACCAAACTGTGCAATTAGTTTTTATTTTTATCTATA
>Ga0182004_10000079_pt1 | contig 38233 bp, 27 predicted proteins | sample Sormic07211540_1_FD_120479 | JGI IMG/M metagenome (GOLD analysis project Ga0182004, IMG submission 120479) | Endophyte microbial communities from Sorghum bicolor roots, Mead, Nebraska, USA - 072115-40_1 MetaG | ecosystem: Host-associated > Plants > Roots > Unclassified | place: USA: Nebraska...
AAGTTTTAGCAAGTTAAGGATTTTGGCAAGTGTAAATAGCAAATTGTTGGAGAACGTTTTTTGCAACTTTTGCCAAATTTTGTAGTATACCAAATGGAATAGCAAACTCTTGGAGATGCTCTTCACGAGTTAAAATTTATTTTCCGTCATTTAAATTTAGATACATGTATAAAGTATTAAATATGAATTATTTATGATTCTAAAAATATAATTAGAGAGTAATTTGTAAGACGAATCTTTTGAACCTAATTAGTCTATGAATAGATAAAAGTTGTTAAATAAAACAAAATGCTACAGTATTAAACTTTAACAACTACAACCAAATACCACCTAAAACATTCTCATGCACAGTAAATTTTGGACCTGCTACTTATTGTGGCGCCCAACCCGGTCAATGATATTTTTTATGAGTATTATTATGCCTAATCATCAGGAATAAAATTTTACAATAATTATTATTACTTTTGCTAAATAATTGCTGCATGCCGTTCAGGCAGTAGATGTGCTACCAATCACCACGAAAAAATATTTTTCCTAAAAAATTATTATTACCTTGGCCAAATAATTTCAGTGGCAATAAGTTTTTTCTACCAGTAAAACTTCTTTTTTATTGCTGCTATCATTTGCTTTCATAAATAATTTTATATAAGATCGGATGAGGAAATTTTTATTACTACTATTATTTGGTTCGATAAATAGCAGAAACTTGTAGTATCTGTATTTTAAAAATTACATGATGGAGTAGAAAATCAAATATTTTCTCCTGCAACCGTAAACGTGTTTAGAATGATCCAGCTATGCAGCAGTAAATTAAAACATATTCAACCAAAAGACTAGTCCTTGATAGGAGATGGGAACTACTCCGTAAATGCCAACTATGTATTTCAAAAAAAATCTCATAATACTTTGCTTTCCAATGCACAGACAATGCCAGCGGCTGATGGACGAAATATTTCCAATAACGTGCGTTTTTATACTGTAGCACATTTGTAACTATAGCAATGAGTGTCTAATTATAAATTAATTAGGCTCGAAAGTTTCGTCTCACACAATACATGTAAATTGTGTAATTAGTTATTTTTTAATCTATTTTTAGTGTTTTATATAAGTGTCTAAATATTCGATGTGATGGAGCGAAAAGTTTGTAGGCGAGAACTAAATAGGGCCTAAGAGGAGGTAGAATGATATTGTTCATTTGCTAAGGACATGTTTAATAGTAATAGGTTCATAATATACGAAACTGAGGTGAAGGAAGGAAATTCTTTTTTTAAAAAAAAACAATTTTACACATCCTCTCTCCTACTCATTATTCTTCTTGTCTCACACTTTCCCTTTTTTCTATTAATGGAAATAGCGTTCTTTTAAGATTATTATTTGTTCATCGCTAGCCAACACTAAGGGCCTCAAGGCCCAATCAAGATGGGCTGAGCTCTTGTCCCCTGTCCTTTTCCAAACGATGCAAATCGAGCCCGTGGAGGCTTGGTAGGAGCTAGCCCAGGACGTGTTCAATCTCCTCGTCGATCCGATTCTAAAAAAAAAAACTCCTCCTCGATCCAGTCAGCCTTGATTACGTGTGGTCTCGCCCAGTCACACCGACTGAAGCCCGAGGCCGGATTCCACCCACCAGCCAGCCTCCAGGAAGGAGCACGGTGGAAACAGGAAACAGTATTCTAATCGCGACCAAACCCAACGCGAGAATTTGACTTCGTTTATTCGAAGTGGCTGCCTCGTTCTCCTGCCGTCGCTACTCTGTTTCTTATTTCTAGAAGATTTGGAGTGCGAAATTGGGTGTTTGAATACTGACTGAATCTATCTACTAAAACTTTCGCACAAAATAGAAGTGTTAAGTTTTTGTTCGTATAGATAGGACAATGCAAAAGCGCTAGTTTTTAGGTCTGTCTCTTTCTGCATACATACCGCTCCGTCCGTGTTCGCTGCAGAGTCATGGCAGTTGCATCAGCCTTGCATTCAGGCGCAAGCAAACCTGCCCGCAAGCACTCCGGAAGCAAACTGACGTGCGAGGCTGCTGAATTGAGGCGCAAGTGAGCCTGACATTTCCCTCCGATCCCTGCTCGCCACAAAAAAGTCTGAATACAACTCGTCCCGTTCGTTCGGATCGTACAATCGGCCGTAGGAAGTTTGAAGAACAGGCGCGGTGAAAACTTGCAATGTCAGCTGCAACATGAAAACTCATTTGGAGGCCTTTCCACTTTATACATATACTTATATGACGAAACGGTCTAATATCAAATATCTGTTCTAATCCTACAGTATTTAAAGTAGAATAATTACACGGCAAATTTCGGTTGCGCTATTTCAGCTTATATCACATGGAGGTCGCATCATGCCATCGTACATGCGTTTTGACAGGGTACATGATCACAACAGGCATTCATTGGGACAGAGAAAGGAAATGAAACGAAAAGAAGAGAGAAAACGAAGAGGATCAGATGGATCATCAGAGTTCAGAGGAGCTGATGAGAACACCTACTGGCCGATCGCATCGGCTCATGGATCAGAGGAGGGAAGGGAGCTTGCTTGTCAGAAGAGGGAGAGCCAATGGGGCGTCTTCTTGGGCAGGACGCGCTCCTCGATGGTCCGCAGGCTGGGCTTCCACCCCCTGCTGGACAGCTCCCGGCTCAGGAACTCCGGCCGGTGCTCCTCGAACCCGTCCGCCGGCCTCGCCGCCTGCGCCTCCGCCTCGTCCTCGTCCGGCTCAGGGGACTCCGCCGTCGCCCCTCGCTGCGCCGGCTCTTCGGCGTCATCAGCGGCCTCCGCCCGGCGGCCCTTCTGGGACGACGACGACGACGACAGCTTCCGCCTGAGGCCGGGCATCGACCTGGACCGAGCCAGGGACCTCGCCGCCGACAGCGCGCGCCGCGCCTCGTCGGCCGACACCTTGCCCCGCGTGGCCGGCAGCAGGACGTACACCCCGCCGGCGCCCAGCACGTGGTCCGCCGGCAGCGGCGCGACCTTGGCCCCGCCGCCCTGCTGCTGCTGCTGCTTGTGGTGGTGGTGCTCCCGGCGGCGGCCCAGCTCCTTGAGCACGCGCGCGTCGACGACGAAGTGGCGCGGGTGGTCCATCATGAGCTCCGCCACGGACACCGGCTCGCTGAGCGCCCGCACGCTCCCGTCCGCCATCACCACCTTCCCGCCGCCGCTCGCCGCCGCGGCACCCGACACCAGGTTCCCCATTTCGGGTCGATCGCGCGCGCAGCGCAGGCAGCAGAGCCACGGACAGCAGGTGTGCGAATGGCGCTCCTGGGCGGACGGGTCGGAGGGTATTAAAACGGTTGGCGGGAGCGAAGAATTTCTAGCGATTTCTTCCTTTGCCCCCCCGGTCGCATTCCACTCCACCAAAGTCTCGCCGCAGCGGCAGGGGGTTTAGTTGGCGTGGAGCGGATGCGCAGGACGCGGCCAGGGGGGATGGCGGGTTCGGTTTGAACTGAACCGCTTCCCTCCCGCGTTGACTCGTCTCCCACACGCACACGGTGCGCACCGCGGCGCAGCACCGTCACGACGGCCCTGTGGCTCCCAGACCCAGGCTCCCAGCTCGCTCCGACGCCTCCGTCTCTGGCGGCGCGGCGACTGTTCTGTTCTGAACGCATTCAACTCGGCGACAAATCCGTCGGGGACGTAGTAGACCTTCGACTTCAAACAGGGTTTAAATCTCCGTTGTATCTTTCCAAAATTTTCTGGGAAGATTCATGAACGTTTGGCACAGCCGGGCCCGGGAGGCTGCACATTTCCGAGCGTAACAGGCGGGGTGACAGAGGCATTGCATAGAGCAGGAGCGGGGGGAAAAGAACTTGGAAAGGTGAAGGAAAATTACAGGCGAATTGGAAATTAGCTGCAGGATTAGACAGTTTGATTAAAGAAGAAGTGCTGCTCGATTTGGCTGGCAACTGGTGGTGAGTTCGGTTCGGTCGGGCTGGATGCAATGCAAGCGTACTTTTCTGTGTCAGCGACGAAGGTGACGTGCGACCACTTTGCCGTTGGGGCTCCCCACTCCTCTCTCTCTTGTTTTCAGCAATTCAGCTCTGGGCTACGGCTAGCTGCTCGGCGCCAGTTCCTTATGAAATTGCTTGGAGGACAATCGAAGTCTCCGTTGTGGCGCTATTGTTGTTGGTTTTTTTTTTTTTATGAGCGAGGATTAGTTGACGGCTACTCGGCTAGAATAGTTTGGTGCCTGTCCGCGTTTTGTACCAGACGTGATCTTTGGCCTTGTTTAGTTCTCAAAAATTTTCAAGATTCTTCGTCACATCGAATCTTTGATCGCATGCATGAAGTATTAAATATAATTGAAAATAAAAACTAGTTACACAGTTTATCTGTAATTTATGAGATGAATCTTTTGAGCCTAGTTACTCCGTGACTGGACAATGTTTGTCAAATAAATACGAAAGTGCTACAGTAGCTAAAAATGAAAAATTTTGTGAACTAAACAAGGCCTTTGTGTGCGTGCTCCCATGATTATTGTTCCAGTCAATTATCAATTATTAAATAAATTAAATAAACATAGCTGGGACGACCGACCTAAGATGGTTTTGTAGGCTTAGTTTGCCGACATTTTCTTCGTTTGCTTGAGACAACGTTTTGTGATGGTTCCATCAATTCAAAATCTGTTCGTCCAATCTTCTGTAAACATTCATATGTGTGTCCGTTGAACGTATTAAAAAATGAACAAAGTAGACCTTCTGTCAACAAACCCGTTGGATAAACGTATCTAAAAAAAAGAACAAAGTAGACCTTCTATCAACAAACTCGCTCGCTCACTCCATTGTAACGGGGAGTCGTGAGTGTTGGAGAACGGCCGCATCCTTCCCCCTGGTGGCGCCTAAGGATGTCCTTCAAGCCCGGGAACCTCCGACCTCAGGAGCGTCGGAGGATATCCTCCGCCAAGGGAACCTCCGTGCGATTGCGTGCGGGGTACCCTGAAAAGAGACTAATATTGATGATTCGTCTCGTCGTGATGTGTGCAGGGAGTGACACTAGCGGAGGCCCACAAGCAGAGAAAGGAGCAACCTCCGACCCTCCCAAGTCTGAAGATGGCGAGGGACGCGGAGGATGCAAGGAACCTCTGACGCGTCGAAGGATCGGCGACCGAGCAAGCCAAGGAACCTCCGACACACAAGTGGCGAAGGATCCTCGGCCGGGCGGAGGATCCGAGCCTTCGACCAGCTGAAGCTCTAGACAGAGGACGCGCGTGGGGTTTGTAGTGTGAAATTACACAGATGACTTAGGGCCAGTAGACTGTAAAAGGAGAATATGCTGGGATATTCCCCCACCGTCACGGGGCATTTTTGTAAATATCACTAGGTTGGTTTCCGAGCCCTATATAAGGGGGATGCCGTCATTAATAAAAGGCAGAGAGCATTCACTGTATTCACCTACTGTTGAGCCCACTGTCTGTCAGCGCTCAAACCTCTCACGGCACCGAGTGAGAAGGTTCTCGATCCACCGTATTGCTGGGGAGTGCAGAGAGCCTTTTCCCAACAGTGAGGTCAACCAAACAATGGTGACAAGTTTTGGAGTTTCCTGGACAACATCTAGCGAACGCCTGGTCCTACAGTGATGGTGGGTTCAGGTACTTTTCTGGTTTGTGGGCTACAAAGATCTCAACGTTTTCTGGTTTGGTTAAACGCATGTTTCATATGTATACGAGATAATACGAAACTATTTATCACTCCAATACTCCATTGCCGACAGCTTACTACCAGGAAATCAAAATCGTCCAGAAGCAGCTGATGCAAGCAGCGCCTCGGGAAATTTCGTACTTGTGGACAAAATTTGGCCAAAAAAACGCAGGTCCTAGTGTCCTAGGACCGCGTGACGGTGGGTTCAAGTACTTTTGCCGGCCGTGGCATTCATGCCAAATCGCCATGCTCTTCTACCTGCAAACATCATTGCCTCAGACTAGTACAGTCTTTGGGCGCCAAACATACTTTGTGTGAACCTCACTCCTGTGTTTCCAGCCCTAAGCAGTCTTTGAATACTGCTTGTAGATAGATGCGTAGAAACCATGTGTGAAGAGAAGAGATGTACTTACGTTCAATCTTTTTTTTTAGAAAAAAAAATACGTTAAAAAATGTCAGGAGAGACACATAAAGTCTTCGCTACATTTAAAAGGGATCGTATGCTTTGCTTTGCTTGCGAGAAACTTCCTTTGCCTATTTAATTTCTTGATTGATGATTAGGTCAATTTGTAATATTCAGTCTTGATCGCAACTATGCTTGTCTCTTTAATTTAGAATACTATCCTATCAAATTCAAACCCATGCACAGGTGAGAATTTTGTATAAATTAGAAGTCTACGTTTAGTCCTATAATAACAATTACTTATCTCCGCACGTACTCTTTTTAGACATATTTTCTTTGGTCTAAATTATAAGTCATTCTATTTTTTGTTAAGAACCATAAGTCATTCTGTTTCAATTTGTCATATTAAAAAAGTATATTTAGAACCGAGGAAGTATATTAAAAAGTTACACTCTCCACAGAATCCAATTTGTCACACATCCCATCCATCTTCTGCATATTTCGTTGTCCGAGCAACGATTTAATAGCCAATATTCGTGTCCAAATTGGTAAGGAACACGAACACGGCTACAAGTACAGGATCCATCACTGTCACCTGCAAACCTAAACGGCTAAACTTACATTCCAATTCTGATTTTTTTCTTCTTCTAGGTGTTCATCATGGCTTTGCATACCCCGACGGGGCCAAGAAAGACACAGGGTGGCGTACGAGTTGAGTTGAGCCTGGCCAAACAGCTGCCGTACGTAGTGGTGGTCGCTGGACATGAACATGATGGTTTCCGGCTGATCAGAGAGGGATGTGTACCAACCAAAACCAGGTCCAGGCAGGGAGAAGGAGAAGCTTCGATTGGTCGTGGGAGCCATACCAAAATCCAATCCACGGCTCGCTCGTCTTCTCCGGTCGTCGCTGCTGGACCAGCCGCTGCCGGGGCTTCTAATCCAAACAAGACCCCCGTAGACAACCATAGACCTGCCGTTGCGCCCATTTGCTAGTCGGAAATGTCGGACCAACCCCAACCCAACCCAACGCAATGCGACCCTGCCTATATTTTTCCCCTTTGATCGATCGATCGGTGTGAAAAGGACGGCTCGCTTCCTGCCCAAGCGATTCCGTTGTGTTGCATGCATTGGTTGGGGAGTCAATGCAAGGGGAGATAAACAACACTATACAGATCTGATGGAATGGACATTTTTTTGATTAATCGTAGTCGTAGAGCGACAAGGCTACAGAGATTCCTGCGTTGGTTCCAACCATACGAGTACCGCGAGAACGAGTTGCCGGAGTCCGTGCGTGTTTTATTTCCTACTATTCGTTTCTAGAGCTTTTGGGTCCAAAAGAAACGTCTCTGTTGTTTTCTGTTTGATAACGCCCCCGTACGCACAGAGCACAACTTTTGTTCTCCGAGTGGTTGTGAACGTGGCAATGTGCTCGAATGCTCTTTGGAATGTGGTTGTGAACTCTGTTGTTTTCTGAAGTTCTGAAGTACATGGGGATGCTATTTGGAATGGCCAAGTCCAGTTTGGAGATGGAGCTTCAGCTTGAAGCTGTGTTTGTAGGTGCTTCTGAAATGTACGTCTAAAGCTAATAAATTGCTACGTACGCAGGCGGCTACAAAGGTATGGAAAAATCCAGTTTTCAAAAGGAAGATGACCGTACACGGTATCCTATACCGAGGAAAAAGTAGGAAAACACGCACCGACTCGTAAGCATCATGAGATCAGGACTTGACAAGGGGAGTTTTGCATTGGTGGAGCAGTGGCCAACACTTCGACTGCAACAGTCACCGAAGCTGCATGCGGCCGAGTACTAAAAAGGGCTCGTCAGCTTCGGGAAAAATTGGATCCCAATTGACAATTGTGTGATTTGATGAAGCGAGCAGTAACTATAGGGTATATGGATGGGAATGGGTTGATCCGGTCCAGATTTTGGATCCGGTACGTGGCCTCAAAGGCTCATTCAGAGGTTGATTGTGCTATTCTTGTAGTGTCAATATATGATGTAGTGCTTGTGTTTCTTTTCTAAAATGCTCGCTAAAAGCTATTGTTTATGTTGATTAAACTTGAATCTGTAGTTTTATCTCTTCTAATATTTTTTTAATGATCTTGCCAATTTCGAGTAGTTTGAGAGTATCTGACCTGAAATTTCGGTTACTATTTTCTCAAGCAGTTTGGCCTGAATGCGAGAGTACCCGGAATTTATACTACTATATTTTTCTCAAGTAGTTTGGGAGTACCTGAACACGAAAGTACCTGAAATTTTGATTACTATTTTCTCGAGACAAATTTCAGGTATCAAATTCTGACTGAAAAGTCAGGTATCCCGCCTTGGCTTCTTTTTTTTTTTAATTCTTATCCCGCCTTGTCTAGAGCCCAATCTCCACCCAACACAGTGGCGAACCGTTACGTAAGGAAATTCTGACTGAAAAGTCAAGTGTCGGCCTTGCAGCCCAAGAAGAACAGAACATTGAGCCCATTTCGGTCAAACGCCTACTAGGCAACTGTTCTTATAATATAAGTACTGTATAACAAGTAGCATCAAGATCCTATTACACTGGTGGTGCCGTGGTACCACTATATAAGTTTGTACACATGCCGCTCCGTTGCTGTGAACAACACAGGTTGCACACACATCTTCCTATCTTGCAAAACACGTAGATTTGAAGCAAAACTAAATTAGAAAAAAAAAAACAGGGAAAAAACATGGGGGCAAAAGCGAAATTGCAGAGCAGCAGCTTCGGCATCATGGACTCATGTTTGTGATGCTGAAGCATTTGGTTCGTGCTATAGCTATACTGCTACGGCTTGACGATGAGAACAGGGCAGCTCGCATTCCTGAGACAGTAATCACTGACACTTCCAAGGACAGCCCTGCAATATATACATCCAACGGCGGCTATCATTCACCGCACACACACAGAAGTAAAAACGCGCTAAAAGCAGTTGATTTCACAGCTTGCTAAGCTCGTACTCGCAAATCGCCACCGACTGACAGGAATCCAAATGTAAAAAACCGACGGGAATGAATGAACCCGGCCCTCACGTCGTACCTCTTGAAGAAGCCGTAGCCATGGCTCCCCATCACCAGAACGTCGGCGCCGAGCTTGTCCGCCATATGGCAGATGACGGCCCTGGCGTCCCCGACCGCAACCTTCGCCTCCACCTTCATCTCGTGGTCACTCCCATCCACGTCCTGCAGGCAAAACCACCACTCGGGGTGTGAGATCGGTCTCTGCCGGTCGACCGCTGTCGTCGCAGTCTCGCAGAACTGAATTACTGAAACGTCAGCCCGTAGCCTGAGCACCTTGCTGTAGAGCGTGCAGAGCTTCTGCGCCTTCTCCACCACCGCGTCCGCCACCTCCCGGCTGTACCTGTCGATCGCCGCGGTCACCTCCTCCGCGAACAGGTAGCCTACCGCGGCTTGCGCCACAGGGATCGTCAGTTTCTCGACGACGGTACGAGTACGACGGGGGACTAATTAATCAAAGCTAACAAGCCGGCGCACACAGGCAGGCAGGTCTCGATCGCGTGTGGGGAGAAGCTAGCACGTACCGGAGGCGTCGAGAACGGAGTAGGCGGGCGGCGGCGGGCGGACGTAGAGCAGGATGACGGTGTCCCCGCGCGACGCCGCGGCGAAGGTGCCGAGGCACCACCGCAGCGCCTGCACGCTTTCGTCGCCCTCGTCCACCGCCACCAGGATGCGCCGCCCTGGCTTCGTTGCCGCCGCCGCCGCCGCCGCTGCCGCAGTCTCGCCTCCCATGCTCGCGTCGCTGCACACTCGTCGTCACGCAACCAAATCGATCTCGGGGGCCTGCTTGGTCACTGGAAGCTGCGACTCGTGGATGGGGACGGCCAAGAGATTCCGGGGCCGGCTTTTTATGTTCGGAAAACGCCGCGCGGGCGGCTCCCGGTTTGTGTAACGGTGGCTCGCTTCCGCGGTATCTTTTGGGTGGTTGATACGAATCACGGCGCACCCGTAGACGGTGGGGATAGATCCATAGTGCCGCCCAATGCAAATACTAGCATATTGTCGCCTTGGCGCCTGCAGCGGGATTAGATTTGTGGGGGGAATGGGCCGTGGTTTTCCTGGCCGCGCCTAGATCTGTATCCAGTCCGCAGCATGGCTGCATGGGCATGGTACCACCGGATTCCGTGTGTGAGACGGTCAAACCATGAGAGACTTCTCACCGACTCTGTGTCTCTCTGTGGACGCAGTTTTTCTGCGCATGTGCTCTCACTCCCTCCACCACTGGATTCGCATTGAGAAGTGTGCAAACATATATCTCAATGCAGATTCGCTTTGAGATGTGTGTTTGCACACTTTTCAATGCGAATCTAGTGATGGAGGGAGTGGGAGCACATGCCCTCAAGGGCAAAAATAACTTTACCGTCTCTCTGTCCGTGTGGGTCTTACTGTACTATTTTGTTTGTTTAATTAAAATTAAAAAAAATCCGTGTGTGGCGCTTGATGGGGCTAGCTGCAGTGTTCTGAATGTTTTTGTTTCGTTTTGCCGGACCCATGGGCCGCAGGAGCGGAGGGTTTACGCATGAGCCGCATTTTGAGGACTAACGGACAAGCCCAGCCCAGCTTGCTCGAGGCTCTTCCACTCAAAAAAGAAAAGGAAAAAAATCTACATTATCTCTCTCTCTCTTTTTTTTTTGTAAAAGTTCATTTTTTTGGAACTCCAAAACTGGACAAAATATTTCTCTTAACATGAGTAGATATGCACAGTAAACATATAATATAATATGATTTAGTCCAACAACATAATTATAAAAGTTGCAGCTATGAATTATTTCAATTAATTATAGAAAAGCATAAATCTAGAGCTACAATAAAATATTGGAAAAAATCTACATGATCCCCCAAACTATCTAGGTTGGACTACTTCACCCCCGAACTATAAAACCAGATATTCTACCCCCAGAACTTTCAAAACGAGTCAAATAACCCATTCGAAGTGGTTTTGGAGGGTAGTTGTGTCTTTTTCTTTTTTTTATTTATTTCCGCTGAATCTTTAAAAATCATAATAAATCATAAAAAAATCATAAAATAAAAAATTTAATTTTATTAGACTTCTGATGAGTAGATCTAGACAGTGAATATATAATATGGTACTCTAGTACAATTTTTTTGTTGTAACTTTAAATCTATGTTTTTTTGTAATTAATTCGAATAATTCATATATGTAGTTCTATGATCCAATTGTGGTAAAATTTGTTATGATGAGCTCATTATTGTATGCTTGAACTATGATAAAATTTTCATACTCATTGGATCACGTATAACTTAGTTATAGATAAAGCATAGAATTAACAAGAATAAAGCTAAATAAATCTATAAATGTGCCACTATATTAATAAAGTAAAAATTTCATACTCATTGTATAACTTTTGTGATATAATAGAGAACATCATAAGTTATGTTAGAAAAAATATATCTTAAATTTTTATCAAAAAGTTTGATAGCTTAGAAAATTTAACATTAAATTAATAGTAGGGATACAATATTATATAAAATATAATGATGAAAAATTCATAATGTATTTTTCTAACACAAAATACAATGTCCTCTATCACCTGCAAAACTAAAACTAAAATTTGATTTGTACATAGAGAAACAAAAAAAGAAAAATCTCTTGAAGGTGTTAGTTGGACCAACTTAAATAGCTAGAGGGAGTAAAGTGAACCAACTGTTAGTTTGGAGGTTATTTGGCATAGGCCGAAGTTGGAGGGAGTAATATGGTTTTTTCCTAATTGCTATGCGCATGTCAGAACTATAAGGCCTTGTTTAGTTCACCCAAAAAATAAAAACTTTTCAAGATTCCTTGTCACATTGAATTTTGTGTCATATGCATGGAGTATTAAATATAGATGAAAACAAAAATTAATTGCACAGTTTATCTGTAAATCGCGAGGCGAATCTTTTAATCCTAGTTACTCTATGATTGAACATTATTTATCAAATAAAAACGAAAGTGCTACAATGTCAAAATCCAAAAAAAATTCAGATCTAAACAAGGCCTAAATTCTAGCTTAAATGATCCACAGATTTCATATAATTGGAGCTCTGCAAGCGTGACTTTTTCAGTGCCTGATGCTCATCCACACACAACTGATATAATTATCACTAAAAAGGCTAAAATTATTAAACACTGAACTATAGCATTGTTCCATTTTATTAGTGTGTAGTTTTATATAAAATTACAATAACACGTACTCTCTAATCTCAATTCGAGATGCCGCAACAGGCAACAACAATTAGCGTAATTGGCCACCGTCGTGCTGCCCAATCAAGCGCCACGTTCGCAGACGCGCTCACCACACCGCAGGCACTTGCCCTACGCAGCGTACGTCGTCACTGCCCGGCTGGCCACCAGCCCACCAGTACGTAGTGCTCTGCACGTGTAACACAAACCCGCCGCAAACCTACAACTCCACGAACAACACCGCTAGGGAGTAGGGACGCACGGCAACTCCGAGCTTCTGTTCCTAACGACGCCGTAAACCCACACACACCCGTCCTGCCATGTCGACGACTCCTCGCGCTCGCGGCCGGTTGTCCCACCGCCGCGGTCGGTGCAGGTGCTTAGGCGGCGCCAACAAAAAAGGGGACCGCGCCACGCCGTGCTGCTCCTTCAACCCGCTGAGGTCCCTCTTCCGATGCCCCGGCCGAGGCCGTAGCCGTAGCCGCAGCCGCAGCCGCAGCCGCAGCCGCAGCAAGCATCGGCAGCGGACGCCGTCGAAGGTCCGTGATGCGCTGACGGTGGCCGCCGGATCGCAGCAGCAAACCCAGGAGGAGGAGGAGCCTTCTTTCTTCGTGTACACCATGCCGAACCATAGCGGCTTCGGCGCCGCCACCGACGAGCACAACAAGAAGAAGAAGAAAAAGAAGAAGCACCGGAAACCGCGCATGCCGTCCTTCGGCTCGTGCTTCCGCAGGAAGAAGAAGGAGCGGCGGCAGACCAAAACTGCGGCCACCGTGAGCGCCCTGCGCCCGGCGCTCACGCCTGCTGCGTCGCTGCTGACGCATCCGCCTGGCTCCCCTGCGTCGGAGAAGGCGCAGGCCGCGACGACCCCGTCTGTGACGGGGCCACCTTCTCCGGCGCCTACGGAGAACGGCAGCACCACCGTCAACTCGCCAGAGCCGACAGGACGGCAACCGGCCACGGCGAGGCCGGCCAGCAAGCACTTGACGGAGATCGTCGAGGTGGCGACGGGCGAGCAGCTGTCGACGCACGAATTGGGCCTCATCGAGATGGTTGGCAGCTCAGCTGACATCTCCGCGGAGTCCTCAGTGAAGTCATCGCTGGACTACGTCAACGAGCCACCACTGCCGCCGCCAGCCAAACGGACGGTGGTGGAGAGGGAAGCTGCGGCGGCGGTGCCGGTGAAGATTAATGAGGTTCCGCCGAAGCTGTGGCTCAACGGCAAATCGGCCGAGTCCCGAGCACGGGAACGGTTCTCCGAGCCTCTTGTGGCTGTGGCGGGCGAGGAACTGTGGGCGCACGACGTCGCGTGCAGCCGCGTGCACGCCGTCATGCTCGCCGAGACGGTAAGATGTTCGAGCTCATAATGTTGGTTGATGTGGAATTCATTTTCCTGAATACTAGCCTCGTCTCTCGTAAACTGTACCTTGCGATTTGATCTGACACGGTGTTTGCCATGTTGTGTGGCGCAGCCGCGCAGCAGCTAGTGGCATGAAAAATATAACAATAATAACTACATATATTGAAATTAACCGTGGACATGTGAGATGTATCTCCTAATATAAAATCAGGAAGAAACACATCGAAAATGTATACAGTAATAAAGGCCATCTTAGTTGTGTTAAAAGTCAAAATTTCCACATTAAACCCACTAAAAAACATTTCCATATAGTACATTTATTTGGTATCATTGATGTTAATGTATTTTCTATAAGTTTTTAGATAGGTTGGCGTAGATTTAATCTAAAATTACTATCTATTTCTGGACTAGATGAAAAACTAGGTAAATGCATTTTGATAAATATAAAAGAAATGATTATGGGTTGGAAATGGATATATAGAGTTATATATCTAAACATTCTGATATACTATTCTGATATACTATATCTACATTTGCTTCTGACATAGCTAATACATCCGAAAATTGACTTTCATCATATTTCATGATTTCAATTCAGATCCATATACATATTGAATAAAACAATTTGCCTAAACCATGTTATAAATATATTATTTCAATTTATTGCGGCATATTATTTTGTTAAACAATAGTTTAGTTATTTTATTCAATGTAAGTTATTTTTATATATTGTAATATATTTATTCATAGACCTTCATGTATTCATTGAAATATTAATTTAGGGTTCGTTTATTTCTATCTATTTATACATATGTTACTTTGAGATATTTGTCTAGATGTTATGTTAGGCCTTGTTTAGTTCCAAATTTTTTTGGGAAATCGACACTGTAGCACTTTCGTTTGTATTTGATAAATATTGTCTAATTATGGACTAAGTAGATTAAAAGTTTCGTCTCGTCAATTTCGACCAAACTGTGCAATTAGTTTTAATACTTCATGCATGCGTCTAAAGATTCGATGTGACGGGGAATTTAAAAAAATTTGCAAATTTTTTTGAGAACTAAACAAGGCCTTATACACTCGCATGATATTTGTTCTTTCAAAACCATCAGCAAAATGAATGGATATTTGCTACTTCCTTCGTTCCAAATCATAGTTATTTTGTTTTTATTACAAGTCAAGCTTATTTGATTTAACTAAGTTCTTAGAAAAAATATTAATATCTATAGGTTCAGATAAATATATGCTCAAAATCTATTTCATGACAATTTATTGTTATAAAAATTGATGCAATTTTCTTATATTATTCACTAAAATTTAAAAATTTTGCTTAGAAACAAAAGTAAAAAAATTAACTATAATTTAGAAACAGATGGAGTATCACATCACACAAACCATAAGCAGCTCTAAATGCTAATTTGAATTCAAGTTGTTTCAAGCTATCTGTTTTGTATCTGTACTCGAGAAGATCTCTGAATCCATAACATATTCAAACTCAAATATATATAAAAAAGATTTGTGTCCGAATCGAACCATATTTTGCCCGCTTCAATCAACCTTCAACGTCTATTTTATTGTTACAAACTTTTCTTGGCAGCCCTTGAGGACTTCATAGGTCATAGCCTCTCGTAGTCCCGTGGTCAGCCTCAGTGGACTGTCCCCAGCACAATCGCCAAAACCCACAAAGCCACCACCAACTACACCGCCGCGCCGCCGCGTCAAACAACGGCGGGACGACGCCTATGGCATTCACCTCCCAATCCCTAATCTTCCGGGCAGCCGCCTCGCCTCCTTGTCCCCGCATAGCCCCGTCGCCCGGTCGCGTCACCCTCCGGGACCACCGGGCCGCCTTCCCGCCCCTCGCGGCGGCCTCCACCTCGATGGCGTCCTCGGAGAGCGAAGATAAGAGGGAAGCCAAGCTGTGGGGCGGGCGGTTCGAGGAGGGCGTCACCGACGCCGTGGAGCGCTTCACGGAGTCCATATCCTACGACTGGCAACTCTACAAGTACGACATCATGGGCAGCAAGGCCCACGCCTCCATGCTCGCCGGCCAGGTATCACCTGCACGCTCCTTGGCGGTCGGTGTCGTCTAGGTGTTCGACTGATGTCCCGTCAGGTCCAGGGCTCCGTCGAACGGTTTGGGGGTTGTTGGTCTGGGTTAACCCGCTATTAACCACCTTGGTCGCCATGTGTTCGAGAAAATGCCAGCTTGTGCTTCTTTGTTGTGCTCCTTTGCTATGCTCTTGCTGGGATCCATAGGTGTTCAAATCTGCTAATTTTCTGTTAGGTGGCACTGAGGGAGTTTATACCCTCAAGGTTTTACCAGAAATGTTGTTCTTTGTATTTTGGTCAAATGCTGAATCAAATTGGCTGTCTTAATGCTTAAGCTATATGTTACTTAAAACTAATTATCATAATATTTGAGTTGGGTGTCTGAATAAGTTGCAATAATTTGCAATGCAGGGTTTGATAACAGCTACTGATAGGGATATCATCTTAGAGGGGCTTGATCAGATAGAGAGGCTGATCCAAGAAGGCAAATTTGAATGGAGGAAGGACCGGGAGGACGTGCATATGAACATTGAAGCGGCTCTGATTGAGAGGGTTGGTGAGCCAGCCAAGAAGTTGCATACTGCTAGGAGCCGCAATGACCAAATTGTGACAGATCTAAGGCTATGGTGCCGTGATGCTATTGACAAGATTTTGATTCGTATCAAGCAGCTTCAGGTTTGCTCCAGAATATACTCTGTGATGCTCATGAAGTCCTACCACTATTATGTTCACATTTCTTTTCTATCTCTCACTGCTTGCCGGTGTTGTACTTTTCTGTTTTCTGCTCAATTAACCTTGTGCTTTATCTAGAACTGATGCAAAAGAATAGATTAATGTTTTCAAGTAAAGACTTAAAGAAAAGCTGTTTTGAGTACCTGATGGCTGATGTTGTGTATTCTCATGACTGCACCAGTGATTCCATTCTGTCATGCTACGTAATACATAATTTTTCTATTTCCCTATATACATGAAGAAGGTGTTCACTTCTAATATTAGCATAACTCTTATCATTTCAGGTGTCTTTGGTTATTTTGGCTTCAAAATATGTTGACTTAATAGTCCCGGGTTATACTCATCTGCAAAGGGCACAGCCTGTTCTGCTGCCACATCTTCTCTTATCATATGTTGAACAGGTGATTAAATCTTCTTGACTTTCTTAACAACACAACATTGGAAATTTATTATTATTTTTAACTTGAGGAAGCTATAATGTTAGTGTTGAATGCATGCCATGTCTACTTGATGATTTTCCCCCAATTTGCACCTTGTGGTTATGGTTCAAACAAGTCTTTAAATCACATCTCTCTATATAGAGCGACCAAATTAGTGCACCTCTCTTAAAATACTTGATCTCTTAGTTTAATGTTTAATTTAATGCTTGTGTGGTGCAGCTCTGTTGTTTTTTTACGGTGAAACTGAAAAAATGTGAATAATTTTTGCACAGAAAAGAGAACATTCTGTGTTCAAACTGTCAGTTTGGTACGCTGACATATCCAATGCAACAAAAAAAGTTCAATTATGTTCATAAGTGATTTTACACAATTTCAAGTCCTCCCATTGGTGCAGTCCAGATCATACATACACCTAATACGCAAAGTTCTTAACTTCGGAGTTCGGAATATAAATAAACGGGGCCATAATTAGGTGCTTTATCTTTTACAATCTTTGAGCTGCTGAATGCCTGAACCACTAGCTCTGTTCACCATTTTAGCCTGACCTGTAACGAAGCATTAAAGTCACATTTCTAACAGTTTATTTAATCTGTAAAAGTGTTTTAATGGTAGCCCAGATGACCTGTAATGAAGCATTAAAGTCACATTTCTAACAGTTTATTTATTCTGTAAAAAGGTTTACTTATTGCTTGTGTCCCTGTGAAAGGGTTTTAATGGTAGCCCAGATGATTTATGGCATTCTTTTCGAATAAACCATGTTACTCACGACTGCTTGACCTTATTCTGATGTACACTATGTGCAGTTGGAGCGTGATGCTGGTCGGCTGGTCAACTGCAGGGAGCGAGTGAATTTCTGCCCTCTTGGTGCTTGTGCTTTGGCTGGAACTGGACTTCCCATTGATAGGTTCCAAACTGCTAAAGATTTGAAATTTACGGCTCCAATGAAGAATAGGTAACTTCTTGATTTCTTTCAGTAATATCATTTCAAGGCTGGCAAGTGTTGTAGCTTACTTTCTGTGCTATAACACTTTCTTGAACTTTGATCAGAATTGTGTACCTAAAACTTTAGTACTCTAGTTACTCTGCATCTGCTGGAATGAGTATCTATCTTGACATGCAAGCACACATGAAATATGTTAGATACTCAATTTTATATTTCCATGCACTTTGATTTGGTCGTGCCAAAGGAATGTATGAAAATGCAAGCCTTGTTACCTGGTCATATTTCTTCGGTCAAGAAATACTATACAGATATGAGAATTGTTTATTGACTACTTTGTACTGTATATAGCCATTATATTCTTGTGAGTTGTGATTGTCTGCCAATTAGCTAGAACTGTCAGTCGTGCCCTCAGTTACTCACCAGCCAGGCTAGAAACTGAGAGAATGCCATATCGTTTAATTTTTCTCTTTCAGTTAGTTCTTCCTCACTTAAGCTCGTTTTCCCATCTACAGCATTGATGCAGTATCAGACCGTGACTTTGTACTAGAGTTTCTTGCCGCCAATTCAATTGCTGCTGTTCATCTTTCGCGAATTGGTGAAGAATGGGTTCTTTGGGCATCAGAGGAATTTGGGTTCCTGACACCAAGTGACAAAGTTTCAACAGGAAGCAGCATTATGCCCCAGAAGAAAAATCCAGATCCAATGGAGCTTGTTCGTGGGAAATCTGCTAGAGTTGTTGGAGACCTCATGACTGTTCTAACCCTCTGTAAAGGCCTTCCACAAGCCTACAACCGTGACCTTCAGGTGAGCCTAATTCTCATAAGTATATCCACTCTTACATGAGTGTGTATTCTGAAATTTTCGTCCTAAGCAGGAAGACAAGGAACCCTTGTTTGATAGTGTGAAAGCCGTATTAGGAATGCTTGAAGTATGCACGGAGTTTGCTCAAAATATCTCATTTAATTCGAAAAGAATACAAAGTTCCCTTCCAGCTGGTTATCTGGATGCAACGACGCTGGCGGATTATCTTGTGAAGAAGGTAAACTCTGTTCTCTCATGACTGTGTAAACCATAGGGAAAGATATTAACATAGTTGCACGTAGCAGTTAGACATCAACTTTGAAACATGGTGATAGCAAAGGAACACACAAACTAACAGTACTCTAGTTTTATCGGTGCTATGCTGTTTATTTTCGATGGGGGGTTATATTAGCTTAGCTTTTCTTTTTTCCATGCTTCGCAGGGAATTCCTTTCAGAACTTCTCACGAGATAGTTGGAAGGTCTGTTGCTCTATGCGTCTACAAGCAGTGTCAGCTAGCCGAGCTTGAATTGGATGACCTAAAATCTGTCCATCCTGTATTTGAGGGCGACGTCTATGAATACCTGGGGGTTGAAAACGCCGTAAACAAGTTCATATCCTATGGCTCTACTGGTTCAGAACAAGTAAAGAAGCAGCTTGAGGATTGGCGCATCCAGCTCGGGATCAGCTCATAAGGGTTGGTACGGTCCTAGAAATAAGCTCGCAAATTAGTGATTGCGATTTTTGAAGGTGTATGTGGACGTCGTGAACTTATTTTACTGTCTATCGGTTCGTTGTCATACATTTTGAAAACTGGAATGGGTGATGCAAACATGATGGATACCTTGAGTCCCTTCTATGTGTCACAAACTCAATACCCAAATTGGAACTTCTCGGTGGTATCCAGGAATTAACTTCACTTAGGGCATGTTTAGTTCCCCCTTACAATGCAAAATGCCAACTATTTTGAAGTGATAAAATATAAAATGTCAAATTTTAGAGTTGTGTTTAGTTCTATCTAAAATACAGAATTTATTGCTCCCATTATGGTCTTTTGAGTTTTTTTTTTGTCTGCCAAAATTTAAAATGGAGAATAGTTATTTTTTTGCCAAATTTTTTATATATTGTTTATTTTTATTATACAAAATAATGGACTAAAACCCAATTTTTTCTGAAATGAAAAGAGAACTAAACACCTCCTTAATCATGGAGAGTAATACTAGTAACAACAGTTTACTTGAATAAGGCACAATAATAGTAGTCACAACTGTTTTTTCCTCTGAAAAAGACATAACTTTTATGTTTGATGATCAAAGGTGATTTTGAAGTGTATTTGGATCAGAATGAACAATCTACGGTGCGTACGGCTGTACTTCCTCTGTATTAAAAAAAACTACGATGTCCTGAGCTCCTAACGCGAAATCAAAAAACTTGACGTTCCAACGCCTCAATGTATTAGCCATCTCTACTACGGAACTTTCTTACTTAGGCGTTCCAAAAAATTTTAGGAGATCGATGCTATAGTATTTTCGTCTGTATTTGATAAATATTTTATCCAATCAATAAATTAACTAGGTTTAAAAGAATCGTCTCGTCCATTCCGACTAAATTATGTAATTAGTTTTTTATTTTTGTCTATATTTAATACTCCATAGATACGGCTAAAGATTCGATGTAACAGAGAATCTAAAAAATTTTACAATTTTTTTAACTAAACAAGGCCTTATAGTGCACCAACAATCCTATTTAATAAAGGTAGAAAAAATATTTCTAATTAATCACTTTTTAGCTACCGTGTAATCATTTCCAAAACGTATGTTTTCTGTGTATGCCTATCGACAAGCAAAGTGTGTCAGTGTGTTGGAAGCCGCGAACGAGGCCAGCGCACGGATTTCAGCAAATGTCAAAGAACCACGCCGCGCACGTTCCAGAAGAGTGCCACGAGTAAACAACCCCGCGGGCACGTGTCGGCGAAGCATGCGTACGTGTCTTCCAGTTCTCCCCCCAGGAGGCCAAGGACCAGTAGGACGTTGGTCTGTATTGTACGGACCGGCGCCGCCCCGGGTCACTACTCGCCAAAAACTTCACCGCTTCGACGCGACCACACTGCCCGTAAAGCCGGTGCCCTTTGCATTCGTGCTTGTCTACCTACCTGGGCACTCTGCTGCAGCGCGGTAGCTCGGATATCTTCAAAGAGAGACAAGAGGGGGAACCGAAGGAAGAGCAGGGCAGGGGAAGATGAGCAGCGGCGTGGGGACGCAGGCGCGGGCGTTCGCGGACGAGGTGCGCGGCGGCCTGGAGCAGAAGAACTGGATGCTGGACCTCGGCCACCCGCTCCTCAACCGCATCGCCGAGAGCTTCGTCAAGGCCGCGGGGGTAAGCACACGCCGCTGCCCGCTGGCCTCTGCTGCTCCCTTTTATTTCCTTGGCACACAAACAGGCTCAACAAGTCGGTCGGTTCCACTGCTTCTTCTGATCCCGTGTATCTCCGCAGATCGGCGCGGTGCAGGCGGTCGCGAGGGAATCGTACTTCATGGCAATCGAAGGTAACAAAACCTCCTTGTCGTGGTGGTGGTGGTGCTGCTGCTGCTGCTATTAGCTGTTCGATTGCTTCAATTTCGCTCTGTTTGTGTCCCTTTTTGAGTTCTTTTGTGCGGTGTGTTGTTGTGAGCCTGTGACTGACACTGACTGCAGGCGAGGGAGGATCTGTGTCAGGCGCCACCGGCTCAAGGAAACGCTCGTTCCCGGAGCTCAATGGTAACGTCTCTGATTTTTTTAGTTTGCTGCTTATCTGTCTAACCTTGTGTGAACAAGTGAGCGTTAATCTTGTGTTGGCGATTTTGACAGGGACGAACAGTAGTAGCAAGTCGGCAGAGGCCATGGTACGCCATCTGCTACAGAATTAACCCAGTTCTTGTTCAGGCCGGCCGTGCCTTGCTGTAATTGTTGTTTGTGATTCTGTTCTTCATTTCCATCACAGGTGAAAAACGTGAGCAAAGAGTCGTTACAGTGGGGTAACACTTCCTATACTCCTGCTACACCCCCTGTGTTACATACATACATACATACAGCATGAGCACGAACTATCTGACGAGCAATTTTTTTTTTAACTACCCACTGCTCGATCTGATCAGGACGTCTTGTGCAGGGCTCGCGGCTGGGGTGCACTCTGGCCTGACCTACGGCCTCACGGAGGTGCGCGGGGCGCACGACTGGAGGAACAGCGCCGTGGCCGGCGCCATCACGGGCGCCGCGGTCGCGCTCACGTCGGAGCACGCGTCGCACGAGCAGGTCGTGCAGTGCGCCATCACCGGCGCCGCGCTCTCCACGGCCGCCAACGTGCTCTCCGGCATACTCTGAGCCGCCCGGAAGCCGCAGCCGTGCTGTGCCGGCGCTCGATTCAGAGGATCGCCGACTAGTCCTGTCCCCTAAAATCGTTTGGGGGCACCGTCACCCTCGCATGTCGCGCATTGTTATGCTTCACTAGGCCCTTGTGTACGATAACTTGGGACGTTGTATTCATGCTTTGAGCTGCTGGTACTATCGTGTAATTGAACTTCAGTTACAAATTATGTTCTAAGTTTGCTGCTTGATTTGTTGTGTGAGAAAAATATTATCGTATGCTCAAGCGAACAGGGCGGTAACGTTAGCCGTTAACGGGTATCACTGGACGATCTTGCATTGTCATCACAAAAGCATCACCGCCTCACCGAGGCATCCGTTGCTTCGGCAATTGAACTTCAGTTACAAATTGTGTCTGTTTTTGTACCTGTTTTTTCTCTTTTCTCCATCTAGTAAATTTTTTTTTGCCTCCTTTCGAAAAAAGTTACAAATGTGACGTTAGCGGTAACGGTTTTATACGTTGGTAATCATGCCTCAAAAGAAGGGGGAAAAGAAAAAAAACCCTGAATGCAGCATCCTTCCGACGGAGCATCAAAGCACGCTCTTCATTATACGCCTTCCAAGCATCGAAGCGTATTTTCGACTATCAGTAGCCTTGCCGTTCCCGAGCCTTCCCCTCGCCGGCGCGGACCGGTCGAAACATCGAGTCCCACGAAAATGGCTTCCCGCCTCTTAACCAGATCAGCGGCGGCGCGCCTCGTCTCCCGCCTCCACCGCAAGACGCTACGCACTGCTCACCGCCCCCTCTCCCACGCCGCCGCCTTGGCGTCCCTCCTGGGGCCCACTGATGGCCTCCCCCACGCCGCCGACTCCACGCTCCTCCGCGTTCCGGTGCGGTGGTTCTCCTCTCCGTCCACGGAGGCGTTGGCGGAGGCTCCGATGACCGCTGACGGCCTGACGGTAGATTCGATCGCCGACAAGGGGTGGACCATCCTTCCCGAAGCCGACAGCGACTGGCGCAGCCACGCCGCCGCCGTCGCGCAGTCCGTCAAGCTCATCAAGAAGCGCCTCAAGGTCCAATATTCGCATGACACCCGATAGTTTGTGCTTTTCCGTTGGTTAGATTGCCGAATTGCCCGCTATTGTTGCGCAAGGATGTGCATCTTATGTTCTTGATTCATTCAGGCATTTGAGCGAACACCTTATGTGCAGAGTGTGTTTATGCTCATTTTTATCTTGTTTGAATTGGGCATTGTTCTGATCTGTTCAGTGGGGATGGATACTTGAGAGAACGAAGCAATTGGCTGTGGTGTTGGAGAGGCCAGACCTCTGGGAAGATCCAGTTTTTGCTGGGAGGGTTAGCCGTGAGCAGGGTGAGCTCATGGGCAAGATTAAGTCAGTGAACCAGTTTGAGCAGGAATTGATTGAACACATTGAGATGCTACGGCTTGCACGTGAAGAAAACGATAATGAACTTGAGATGGTGAGTACAGTGCTCATTACATGATATAAAGCTTGAAATACAGTACAGACCATCTATCTGTTTCAGCTGTTATTTTAACTGTTCTGTGCAGGAAAGCATGAGGGCTTTAGCCGATATGAGAAGAAGTGCAAAGGAGAAAGAACTTAATGCGTTACTTTCTGGAGACAATGACTCTTGTCCTTGCTTCATTGAGGTTTACTTTGAGTACCATCTTACTCCCTTAATTTCATTATGCTTGCAAGAAATTTTCAGCTTGCTGCTCCATCTAGAGCACTTGTTGTTGAAGCGCTAATGCTCATCTTATGCTTTCCTAGCGAGGTTTTCAGTGGGTGATTCCTTATGATGATGGTTTCAGGTTCAGGCAGGGGCTGGTGGCACCGAGAGTATGGACTGGGCTGCAATGGTCATGAACATGTATAGGTCATGGGCCCAGCGACGAGGATATACAGTCACTGTGGTAGAAGAGATGCCTGGTGAAGTAGCAGGAATCAAGGTTATCTTTCTCACTAGTATGTGTTGCTGAACGTACAGGCTTTTGCTATCTATTCCATCTGAAGGAATTATTTTCTAATTTGAGTATTATTTCGAAAAAAGGAACTGATCTTAAACAGCTGCTATTTCCAGAGGGCCACTATCAAAGTTGATGGTGAATATGCATTTGGATATGCCAAAGCTGAAGTAGGAGTTCATAGATTGGTGCGAATTTCTCCATTTGACAGTGGAAAGCGACGGCACACTTCCTTTGCAGCTGTTGCTGTAATACCTATTCTTGGGGATGCTGCTAGCCGATACCAGATCAAAGATTCTGATCTTAGGATAGAACGTTTCCGTTCTGGTGGCCCTGGTGGTCAGCATGCCAACACTACAGAGAGTGCCATTCGAATTGTGCACATCCCAACTGGTATAAGTGCAACATGTCAAAATGAAAGGTAAATTTGATGTCTTCTCCTTTGTACTCCCTCCATTTCAAATTATAAGACATTTTGGCTTTTCTAGATGCATAGCTATTTGCTATGCACTACACATACACTTGTCTACATACATAGGAAAAACAATGTACTCCCTCCGTATAGGATTTAGAAGTCGTTTTGGACAAGGTTTGGGTCAAACATTGCAATATAAATTATCAATAACTTTTAAATTGTTGAGTTTACAAATGTGAAAATTATATGAATAGATTTATCTTGAAAAATACTTTCATAAAAGTATACATATATCATTTTTTTCTAAATATTTTTATAAAAATAAGAGGTCAAAGTTGTGTTTTGGAGACCGTGTCACTGTCCTAAACGACTTCTAAATCCTATACGGAGGGAGTATATAGAAAATCCAAAACGTCTTATAATTTAGAATGGATGGAGTATTTCACAAGTTTATTCGTTTCTCGTATGGATATGGAATTTTTGATCCATTGAGCATAAGTTGAAATATCTGTTTCCCCTTAAACGATGGGTGTTATCAATCAGAAATAGTTCTATCGTTGAATGTTTATAAACATTAATGTTAAAGCGCTGTACTCCTGATTGAGAAATGCAGATCACAGCACATGAACAAGGCATCAGCAATGGCAGTGCTCCAATCTCGTCTTGATCAGCTTGAGATTGCTCGCCAAGCACAGATGAATGCAGAGCACACACAATCACTCAATGAAATCAGCTGGGGCAACCAAATAAGATCTTATGTTCTCCATGTAAGCTTTCAATTTAGAATACCAAATTAAACTATCAACTCTAGTTATGATAAAACTCCTCTCAGTAGCATTATCTGTGTTCGTGGTGTTCCCCTTAAACTAGTAGTCTATGGTGTTAATCTTCTTATTTCTGTTTTGTTTACATACTCACCTCAGGATTTTTATCTAAATTTTCTGATCCATTATCCATGTAAGCTTTCCATTTAGAATACCAAAGAAGCTGCAAACTAATGAGTACTTTCTGGTCCATTATGGATACACTAATTACATGTTTTTATCTAAATTTTCTGTCATATTCTTTCTAGCTAATGAAGTTTTGAAAAAGGAGAACATAAATCTTTCTAGACAAATTATTTTTTCTCTTGTAACCTTTCTAATGAGCATCCCTGTATAGTGTCAACATATATTAGCAAATAATTGTTCTTATTGCATTTTGTCAGCCATACCGTATGGTCAAAGATCTCCGGACGAACTATGAAGTATCTGACCCCGATTCAGTCCTAGAAGGAGACATAGATGATTTCATCTTGAATTATTTGTCTTCATCACTGGATGAAGCTGATGTAAGTACCTGAACATAAAAAATCATGCTCGGCCATTTTTCATGAGCTACCTGCCAAGTCACTTGGCTGAGAAACAAATCAACTGAGACACTGGATGTGCTGCTCCTGTCTTTTGTTTTAGCGAACACAAAATTTAAGGTACGGGATAGTAGAAGGCTGCAAGTGCAAAAATCAGAGTTAGTTACACAGGATAAATGTTATAGTGTAACATGTAGTTAACGTAATAGACAAGGCAATACAATGAAAATATTTGCTAGATAGTCGAGATGCGGTTAGTTTTTCCTGTACTACCGCTACCGTTTGTGATGGATGTATAAACAGCCATCCGTAGTTATCTACAGTAGCTCTACTTGACTGTAGTGACTGACAGTGTTAGACCCAATTAAGCTGAGGTGGTTAATTGATTATTTTTCTCCAGTTCGTTGTTGCAGTATGCTTGTTTCGCTTTTTCCTAATTTTGTGCCGGGAAATTGAAAAGGATTACCACTATTGGTGTAATGTCAAACTGTCTAATACTCAATCCATTCTAAATTATAAGACATTTTGACACATAGCTTTTACTATGAGCTTAGATATACACTATGTTTAGAAAAAATCAAAACGTTTTGAATGAACTAGTAGTAGTAGGTTATATTTTGGGCAGAACTGTCAGACAATTCGACTAATCGCTTAGTTGTCGTGGTTAGTGACATACATGGACCCCATGATTTATTGTGACATCGATGACAGTAACGGATTGTAAAATTTTGCAATGGGAAATAAGGAGTTGGCCCTTTCTATGCGATTTGTGAAATATGGTGAGCAATTTTTGTTTTCTCAATCAATAACTCAACATTAGCCCCCCACCCTTCACCCCAAAACCCCATCACTCACCAACCCTCTAGGAATAAGTATAACTTACTAGTTTTTTTAGATTATAAAGAATGTTCAATGTTCCGGTCTCCAGTATTAGTAAGTGAAAAAACACACATTTTACGCTTTTATAAGTACTATATAAGGCCACACTTCACCTTACAGAGATACATGGAAAGGAAAAGACTCGAGCTTCTATCTTGCTACCATTCGATCGTAGGCATGCTAAACTCATTATAACATACTTCCTTCGTCCTAAAATAAATATCGTTTGCGTTTCCTAAAAAATAACTTTAACTAAATATATACTACAAAATATTAATATTTATAGTACATAATTAGTATCATTGAAAACATCTTTAAGTTTAATTTTTTAACAAATTTATTTAGATATATAAATATTGTACGTATTTTTTTACAAATCGAGTCATATAAGAAAATCTAAAATGATACTCTTCTTTGGGACGGAGCGAGAGTTGCAACTTTTCGTGATTTTGCCGACGAAAAACAAATTTCTGCGTAAAAAAAACAAACAAATTCCTACTACTTTAGTTGTCACAAGTTGGCAGCCCTGAACGTGGGATGCAAGAGCCGTCCGAGCTCCTCGTCGGCCGCGTCCAGCGGCCCGCCAGTGTCGTTCCGGACGCGCCGCACGGCGGTGGTGTTGAGCGTCTTGTGCTCGAACCCGTAAAGGTTGAGTATCTGGTCGTCGCCGAAGTTGAGAGCACGCTCCATCGAGCGCCGGCACCAGGCGGCGTCGTAGGTGGAGTCGTCCCCGCCGCACGGCTTGCACCCCATGAAGTGCGTCGTCAGCGGCCACCGTTCGTGGCCGGGCTCCGGCGGGGTCGTCGTCGAATCCCGCCGCCGCATCTCCTCGAGCTTGTCCACGATGTAGACCCAGAAGCCGCTGAGGCAGTAGGAGCTCTCGAGGAACGTCTTGTCGCCCCACCTGCGCCGCTCCGTCACGAGCAGGTAGACGAGCGCCGACTGGTCGCAGGCCTCGTACGGCTGCCGGTCGGAGAGCGTCCCGGCGATGACCCTGCCGTACATCTCGCGCACGGGGCCGCGCGGCCCCATCCGGGCAAGCGCGTCGAGCAGGTCCAGCGACCACTGGCAGTTGCGGATGATGAAGCTGCCGGCGTTGATGCCGATCCAGCTCTTGGCGGTGTACACCTTCTCCTCCGAGCCCGGGAGCACGAGGTTGTGGCCGGCGTACTTGTCCCACGGCGGCTCGAAGAGCATGTCGGTGAAGATCACGTCGGAGTCCACCCACCACAGGAGCTCCGCCTCCGGGTGCGCCAGCATCAGCGTCCGCAGCAGCGGCAGCTTGGACCAGAACCCCGGCAGCTCGGCGTCGAGCACCGCGGTGCTGTAGAAGATGTCGAAGCCGTGGACGCGGCAGTAGTCCGCCTTGTTCTTGAACGCCCGGAGCAGCAAGTGCTCGCCGTCCGGGTCGCTGCACCGGCGCGGCGACGACCCGGTGACCACGAGCACCCGGGGCCTCCCCGGCGCGACGAAGGCCGGGAACCGCGGGTTGTCGCGGAGCCACTGGGCCCTGCGCGCGTCGTAGTCGGCGGTCGGGCCGAGCGAGTACGGTGGGTCCGTCAGCTGGCGCGGAGGCGGTAGCCGTCGTTGCTCCTCGTCATCGTTCGCACCCGGAGCCGGAGGCGGTGGTGGTGGTGGCGACGTCAGTGGCACTGGCTCTGCTGGCGGCGGCTCATTTTTAGGTGGGCGGTCGAACTCGATGCGGATGCGGGGGATGAGGGCCAAGTCGGACGATCTGAAGAAGAAGAGAGCGCACGGCGCGACGAGGAAGAAGACGGGGAGGACCAGAAGGGGGAGCAGACGATGCTGCCGAGCTCGTCGGTCGGCCGTGACGGGTTGCTCCGTCGTCATCGTCGACGATGGAATGGAAGGAGCTGCACCGAACCTTTTTCGGCTGGTTTGACGCTGCACGCCTGCACGTACACTGTAAGTAGTGATGGAGATCTAGCAACGTCGTCACCTGCAGTTTCGAAGTCTGCGGTCGTCGGATTATAATGCACGCTTCATTTACCCAGCGCTGGTACTAGTATGTGAATAAATTTCTAACTTCCTTAAGCGTTGAACAAAGCCAGAGTGAACTGAAGTATATTTTTGAGGAACAAAAAAAAAAAAAAAAACACGAAGAAATATAGTCTATAATGCTTAACGGGCTCCAACAAGGCCCATTGACCGCAATGGCCCCATTCGCCTCGCCTGAATCTGATTGCTGCATTACGAGATGCCGGCACGTCAACCTTCACAGTTTGAGGAAATTTGAACCCCGCACAGGTTCTAAAGCCGATACACATGGGCAATGAAATGCCCCATAATCCTAGGAGGCATCGAGATTTGGGACCTCATACTTTGGGAAACGGTCTGTCCAGTATTTTCAATAGTGTTCTTCAACCGTGATACGTCAAACCTTTACCTTAGAATTTCTATAAAATCAAGGTTCCTTCCATATATAGTTAGAGATGTTTAGTTTGAGAAATTGAGTCCTCTGTCGTCGTCTTCTCACACTTTATCTACTTTTGTTTTATGTAGTTTATGAAATGGAATTAGTTGATTCGTTGCCATCTTTTTTTAATGGAATTAGTTTACGAAGCAGGGATTGTTTTCCCACTGGCACTCAAAGAGAGAGCAAATTTCTAGGTGCAACGCTTGCTGCACAATTTAGGATGGGTTGTGCTCGAGGAATGCATAATTATGGCTTTGGTTCGACGTGTGGTACGTAACCCATAGTTATATTATTTTGTTCGATGTACCACGTAATTACTTGAATGCAGTAGAAACTTGATCAAACTATCAGCTACCTCTATCCCCAAAAGAATATAACTATAGGTTACGTACCATATTGAATGGTTTGCGTTTGATTAAGTTTCTACTGTATAATATTCATATTTATGGCTCTAAATTAATTTATTATAAAAATATTTTTTATAATTAATTTAATAATATTCCTTTAGTACCATATATAATTGGTACTAAAAGTATGACATTTTGCTAGAATTATATTTTTTAAGACGAAGGGAGTATATATTTTGCGTTGAGGCTATAGACTCGTTTTCAACCGTGAGACCCACTATGCCTTTATGGAATGTCATCTTGCGTGGATATATAATCAATCATAGCATGATGCATAGTCAACCATTCCAAGCCCAGCAACACATCATATCATCCTGTTTTTGTATCTATAAGGTCTACTCTCACCTCTCGTTCTACATTTTGTATCTTAAGGTACGGACATCTCAATTCCTAAATAAAGAATTCAAAGGTATTCAGTTTCTTAGAATATTTTTTATAGATAGAAACTACTAGCAGTGGGAGTCGGGTTACTCGTACCTGCACACGGGTAGAAAAATACTCCCTTACCCGCATCCGTGCGGGTAAATTTTATCCGACGAGTAACCCGTACCCGACAATATACCCCAAGAATTATATATAAATGTCACATATTCACATGCAAAAAATAATCATTTCAAGCCTCCAATAAGTTACAGACTAACATTCATATAATGACATCAAATTTATATATATATACTAGGAGACTTTAGTTGGATTTGAGCCAAATTCATAGGTTAGATGGGCTAGAATGACAAGAGCGGCTAGCTATTTTGACGGGTGTTTTTTACCCGCGGGTAGACGGGTATGGGTAGTATACACCTACACCTGTACCCATCATACCCGATGGGTATAGGATTTTGCCCAATAGTATACCTATGGGTAGAAAAATCATTCTATACCCGCTTTTTTATCGGGTAAAACTCGTCGGGTACTTAGGTTTCGGCTATCCGTTGGCATCTTGAAGTCGGACTACTCGGTGTCACGTTTCCAAGAGCAAGTATCAGGATCAATTAACTCATTTACCCATAGAGTATTTAGCTCTTTGCACAAACTAGGGGGCAAAAATGTATGGTTCATAACTAGGGATGGCAATCCTAGGCTTTGATAGTGGTTTTGCTGATGTGGCACCACGTCAGAGGGGTAAATCAAACTAAGTTGAAAGTTCAAGGAGGTAGATCAGACTAGGAATACTTTTTTAAAATAATATCTAAAAATTGTTTAAAAAATTCAAAAAGTTATTCAAACTTATTTTTACAAGGAAAGATAATGTAAGAGCATGATTCTAATTATATTATTTTTCATATAAAATATTTTTTGATAATTTTTATATTTAAAGTAAAATTTTAGATGTTTTTTATAAAATATATTTCTAGTCCGATTACCTCCTTTAATTTTTAACTTAGTCCAATTTACTTTATTTGACGTGGCGCCACATCAGCAGAACCACTCTCAAGACCGCTCAAGGTGCAAAGTTAAATGGTTTTCGAAACTCGTGGGAGGTTAATAATGTGGTTTTGTATATCAATGAGAAAAATCAAATGACCGCAATAGCTGTGGGAGGTAAATTGGACTTTTTTCATGAAAAAATCCCCATCAAGATTGGGCCGAGGTCCCTGTTCCTGAGTCTCTAGGAAAAGCCCGTTATTTGGTGGCGACGTGGTGCCTGATATCTCGGCCCAGATAGGTGAACTGGTGAGGGCCGCGTTCGGCGTTCATGTGAATTCTCAATTGAAAAAAGCCTATTTTTTCTCCATCAACTTTTACACCGCTTTTCCTTCCTGGACTTTAAAACCGTATAAACTACCTTCTTTAACCAGAGCATCTTCAAGAAACTTTGTATATTCTTTCTAAATGCTAGGAATAACAGTTTTGATGAAAAACTACCCTCCAATAGCTTCTCTAAATGGTCATCCAAATATAGCTATTGTCTATTCCGGGTTTTTCGCTAGCCAAATATAGAAGACGACAATGACTCTCTAGAGTGCGCATGAGACTTAGCAAAACTGTTGGAAAGTAAAAAATATAGAAAGCGATTTTTATGCAAATGGCTCTCCAAATGATGATTTAGAGAGTGAAATTTAGAAAGGCTGTTGGAGATGCTCTATTAAACTATGTGTTTTATTTCCTTGAATCGGCTATAAGTGATTTTGAAGACGGTTTTGTCTTTTTCTTTTTTTATTTATTTTGGCTGAAATTTTGAAAATCATAGTAAATCATAAAATTATAAAAATAGAAAATCCAATTTTGTTAGACTCCATATAAGTAGATCTATACAATAAATATATAATATAGTATGCTTTAGTATAATGTTTTTGTTGTATATTTTGAACTATTATTTTTTATAATTAATTAGAAAAATTAGAAAAAACTCATAACTATAATTTTTATAGTTCAATTGTGGTAAAAAATTTTATTGTGGCCTAATTATTATATGATTAAACTGTAGTAAAAATTTTATCTTAGTTATAAAATTATTGGGCTTATGCTTGTTAAATCCAAATAATACTATAACTAAGTTATACGTTATTCAATAAGTATGATTTATACTATAGTTCAAACATAGAATAATTAGGCAACCATAAAAAATTCTACCACAATTAAACCATAGAAACTGATGTTGTGAATTATTCTAAATAATTATAGAAAAAATAGATCAAAAATCTACAACAAAAAGTTTATAGTAAAGTATACCATATTGTGTGTTCACTACGTAGACTACTCATGTAGAGTCCAACAAAATTAGATTTTCTATTTTATGTTTTTTTATTTACTAAGATTTTTTAAAAATTCAGCTGAAATAAATAAAAGAAAAGACAAAACTGCTTTTAGAACCAACAATGATGTAAAACACAAGGTTTTAAAATTTGAGAGAAATGGTTTGTCCAGTTTTAGAGTTTAGAAAAGAAAATCAAATTTTTACAAAAGTTGAAGAAGGAAAAGTGGACTTTTTCCTTCTCAGTTCGTTCATTGTGCGTCACACCTGTAGTGGTCATTTGTCTGTTACGGTACTTGCTACACTCTGGCCCTTTTGTAGTGTTTCGAATTCGGCTTCAGCTTATAGTTAGAAAAACAAGCTTCAAGATCTCCAGAAGCTTCACCAAACGGTCAACAGCAAAACGGCTTCCCGCGTGAAGCACCCATAGAGCTGGAGTCGCTTTTTGCACTGGAAATCTTGAAGCGGGAGCAAGAAAAATAAAATAGCTCCTACCCGCTCCTCTATTGACCCTGCTTGCCGAAGCCATAACCAAAATTTTACCGAACTGCATGTCCGCTAGAAAAGCCATAACTTAAGTCATAAAAAGTTCCCCTAATCCTAGTTACTAGTTAGTTTTGCCAAACAGGACCATAGGCTCCTTGCGTTCCTTCCTACCCATCATTGCGCGGCGAGGAGCTACCGATCTCACGTGATCCAAAATCCAAATGGCCATGCTGACCAGACTGCCACCTAGCTAGTAATCTGCTTCTTCTATTGATGCCTTGATGGTTAGCCAACACGTAGAGCTTCTGAGCTTACAGGCGTGATTACATATTTAGGCTTTGTTTGGATGTTGTCGGATTCACCTCAATCCACATGTGTTGGAGTGGATTGTGGTGGAATTTAGTTTAAATTTCACTCCAATCCACTCCAACACATGTGGATTGATGCGAATCCGACTACATCCAAACAAGACCTTACATGTGTTTGTTCAAACAGACCGAGTGGGAAATATGGAACAACCAATACAATCAGAAATTCAGAATGGTGTAAATAAGATAAGGATCCACGAAGGTGAACTGGTGAAGTAGACCGTATTGTGCGTCAGGCCCCGTAGTGGTCATTTGTCAGTAGCCCCAAATCAGGCGCCCTCCTTTGGATTTGAGTGCTCTCTCCTATTTTTTTGTTGACCCAATAAATTTCTTCCACTCTAGCAGCAGCTCCTAAACAAAAGCCTCTAAAATCCATATCAATATACAATGACATGCGAGAGACCACACGTCATTGAGTTAAGCCTTTCTTTACCTCATCCTCTCTCTCTCTATGGGTGTGGCTATGGCTCCCGTGCTCGTCGTACTCACCATGGCTCCCGTGCTTGTTGGAGGGAGGCACTCGTCAGAGGGACAAGCTTGCGCCACGGCCGGAACGAGCTCTCGCTAGGCAAGGGCTGCGCCAAGGAGAAGGCCATGCCGAGGGAGGGTCGGTGTCGAGGAGGAGACGGCGCCGGGGCAGTGGTTGCACGGGTGGGGACCTGTCGGGGGAATTTTGAGGGCTGGGTCAAGAGCCAATAGGAATTAGGACTGGTGGGAGGATTTTGTTGGCCCAATAATTTTGGGATCCATAGTAGAGGCCCTGCTGGATTTGAATTTTGAGTTGGACACCCATATTCAGCTATTGAGGCTCAAGTAAAGGCCCTACTAAAGTTGCTCTTACACTATCATAGTATCACTCCCTGCTATCATCCTGCTGCAAGCTGCCATTGTGTGACAACATGACCAATAACAAGACTAACAATGGTTGTTAATATACAAGGACTGCAAATACCCCTAACCCCCCCACCCCCCTCTACAAGACATATACACCATAGTAGAGCAGTGATGACTAATACCTGTGTTTACCCAAAACTACTTCTGATGCAATTCAGTGGTTATTGCTTATAAAACACAATTGGGAACAATCCAGTCATCAGTAAAGAAATGAATTTTGGGCACAATGAGAATCAGGTCATCCTTTAAGAAATGAATTTTTGTGTAATAATCCTATAAAAGACGCGCATGTTACACCCCTCTTACCACATTGACATCGAGGCCGCAGAATCTCCAAATTAAATTAACCAATGCAAAACCTGCAATGTACTTCACGAATCACCAGGGCCTAGCCGCCCTGAACGTCGGGTGCAAGAGCCGGCCGATCTCCACGTCGTCCGCGTCCAGCGGTCCTCCGGTATCGTTCCGCACGCGCCGCACGGCGGTGGTGTTGAGCGACTCGTGCTCGAACCCGTACAGCCTCAGAATCTGGTCGTCGGCGAAGTTGAGCGCGCGCTCCATGCCGCGCCGGCACCGCGATGCCTCGTAGCTCGCGTACTGCCCCCCGCACGGCTTGCACCCGACGAAGTGCGTCACCAGCGGCCACCGCTCGCCACCGCCGCCCCCCGGCGTCGCCGTCGCGTCCCGCCGCATGTCTTCGTATCTGTCCACGATCGCCAGCCAGAAGCCGTGCAGACTGTACGAGCCCTCCAGGAACGTCTTGTCGCCCCACCTGCCGCGCTCCGTGACGAGCAGGTAGACGAGCGCCGACTGGTCGTCGGCCTCGTACGACGGCCGGTCCGACAGCGCCTTGCCGAGGACCTTCCCGTACTCGTACCGCACGGGGCCGCGCGGCCCCATCCGCGCCCACGCGTCGAGCAGGTCGAGCGACCACTGGCAGTTGCGGATGATGAAGCTGCCGGCGTTGATGCCGAGCCAGCTCTTGGCGGCGTACACCTTGTCGTCCCAGCCCGGAACGACGAGGTTGTGGCCCGCGTATTTCCCCCACGGCGGCTCGAACAGCATGTCGGTGAACACGACGTCGGAGTCCACCCACCACAGGAGCTCCGTCTCTGGGTGCGCGAGCATCAGCGCGCGCAGGATGGGCAGCTTGGTCCAGAACCCCGACAGCTCGGCGTCGAGCACGGCGTTGCTGTAGAAGACGTCGAAGCCGTGGACGCGGCAGTAGTCCACCTTGTTCTTGAACGCGCGGAGGAGGACGTGGTCGCCGTCCGCGTTCCCGCACCGGCGCGGCGACGACCCGGTGACCACGAGCACCCGGGGCCTCCCCGGCGCGACGAAGGCCGGGAACCGCGGGTTGTCGTGGAGCCACCTGGCCCTGCGCGCGTCGTAGTCCGACACGGCTGCGCCGAGCGTGTACGGCGGGTCAGTCAGCTGGCGCGGCGGCGGCAGCGGGAGCCGCCGTTGCTCTTCGTCGCTTTTGGCACCGGCAAGAACCGGAGACCTTGGTGGCGTCGACGAAGTGCGCTCGTGCGTGGGCGCGCTGGAGGGCTCGTCGTCGTCGTACTCGATGCGGATGCGTGGGAGCTGCCACTGCAGGTCGGGCGACGTGAGCATGAAGAGGGCGAACGGTGCGACGAGGAAGAGGACGAAGGGGATGATCGGGACGGGGAGCAGCCGTTGCTGCCGCGGTCGCCGGTCGTCGTCCTCAGACGACATCGTCTTCGTCTACGACCGGAGCTGAGGCCGGAGAGCTCGCGTCCCGTAGGTCGCTGGATCGAATGCTCGCCGGCGTCGGTGCAGACGTGGAGTGCAGTACGTGCCAGAGACCTTAATACTAGAGAAGTATAGGTGATGCGTTGGGTTCGGAAGTTTCGTTGTTTTACTCGACGGAACACATTGTGCGCCGGCTGGAGTTGGGAGTCTATGTTAATGTCTGCCAGACTGCCACTGGGGATTACACCGTTGGCCGGCCGGCTGGCAATTTGGCTATCAGAAATTCAGAATAGCATGTGACGTGATGCGTGTGAATTTCTATATGTGTGACACACCGCATTGGTCGTCCCTAATTCGGGTGCCAACTAACCTATCAAGCAAACTGGAAGGCTAAACTGAATGAGAACATTCATTTCATTCCTCTTTAGACCGTGCCAGTACGTAAATGCTTCAAGTGATTTCAGAGAACGTAGCTGGCCAGCTAGCAAACTGCACATATTCCCGCTGTTACGCACATATCAGCCTGTCACGAACGATCATCTCTCTCTTTTCCTGCTCATTTTTAGCAAACATATTGTCATCTGATTTGTTTGTATGTGTGATCGGTTGCCGTAGCATGAATACAATCAAGGACGATGCACTGTTTGTTTGAGTAGATCGAGAAATTATTATTGCTCTTTAAAGATTGCAAGGGGATGTTTGGGTGAGGTAGTTTTGAAAAAAAAATGGTATCACAAACAGGGAGGGTTTGCCAAATGTTTGATTGGGTCATCTCTACGGCAACAATGTATAATCGAGGTCAATGATTCCTGTGAACAATGGTTTTCCTCCCAAATTGGCCCCTATAAAAGCTGGCTCTGACTCTGATCACAGAATTGTGGTTTTATAAGCTATAAAAAGATACAACAAAATCATGATTTTAAAAAAGGCATGGTTGGGGTTTTTTAAATTCCCAAAAAAACGACGTATTTTATAGAACCATAGTATTTTATATTTTAATACTCTGCAAATACTTTGCATCCAAATAATGTATAAATCGACAGAAAAAAATGAGTTTGAGCCCTCCGAAAATGGAAGTGAAGCGTACATCTATACATCATTGGGACCTAGCTTTCCGTGTCGCCATATGATGTCTGCTGATGTGTGTTAGCGTGTGCATGCTTAGTGCCTGTTTGAATTCACTAGTCTGATTAATATTTAACAACTCTTGGCACTATTGATCAAAATATAGCTATAAAGGGATGCTAATTGTTTAAATATTTCCAGCAACATATTAACAACTTATAAGCAAGTGGATCCAAACAACCTCTTGCTAATAATTAACTAATAGTTACTAACTTTTTAGTTATTAGCTAAAAATACTAGTGAGGTGGCTGACGTAGAAAAAAAAACGTGCATGATGCTATTTATACAACTTGTTCGCTTGAGCTTATCAGCTGAATCTGTCAACTATTCAGCAGTATTTTTCTCTCATAATAAATCAGCGAATAATACTTTTTGTCATGTCTTATCAACAAACAAACAAGACGATATATTTTGGACATGTTTGATTCCATCTAACTGATAGTTAGCTACTAAAAATCGGATTATTTCCTATTTAAATCCTGTTAACTAATAAACTAGCTAATATCTTAGCTACCATCCACTAACAATTAGTTACTAGCTGATTTCTACCAGCTAACACAACTAGATAGTTAGGTGAATCTAAATAATTAAGACCTTAGTAAGGGTACGTTGGATACAAGAGCTAAGCTAGTTAAAAATTAACTAAAATTAGCTATAGTGCATCAAAATAGGAGAGCAAATAGGTAGGCTATTTTTTCTAGCCAAGTATTCAACTACTCCCTCTGTTTTTAAAAGCTTTAATTCCTAGAATTGTCTTAAGTCAAAATTTTTAAACTTTAACCGAATTTCTAGAAAAAACACTAAAATCTATGGCACCAAATTAGTACCATTAGATTTATCATAGAATACATTTTCATAAGAAACTCAATTTATGTCACAGATATTGATACTGTTTTCTATAAAATTGGTTAAACTTAAATTTTTTTGACTAGCATGGAATCTAGTAATTGAAGCTTTCAGAGAGACAGAGCAAGTCGTTAGCCAATCATAACTAATTTAAGCTAAGTTTTAGCCCTAACTAGTAACTAGGTATGTATATCAAAAGGAAAAAGTCTACATAACCCCCCAAACTATCAAGGATAGACTACTTCACCCCCCGAACTATAAAACCGGATATTCTACCCCCTGAACTTTCAAAACCGGTCAAATAACCCCCTAGAGTGGTTTTGGATTGTGGTTTTGTCTTTTTCTTTTTTATTTATTTCCGCTAAATCTTTGAAAAATCATAATAAATCATAGAAAAATTATAAAATTAAAATTTGAATTTTTTTGGACTTAAGATCTACACAATGAATATATAATATGGTATACTTTAGTATAAAGTTTTTGTTGTAGCTTTAAATATATATTTTTCTATAATTAAATTGAATAATTGATATATGCAGTTCCTATGATCCAATTGTGGTGAAATTTTTATGGCGGGCTCATTATTGTATGATTGAACTATGGTAAAAGTTTCATACCCAGTGGATCACGTATAACTTAGTTATCAATTTATTTAGCTTTATTCTTGTTAAATCTATGCTTTATTTATAACTAAGTTATACGTGATCCAATGAGT
>Ga0182004_10000080_pt1 | contig 38176 bp, 27 predicted proteins | sample Sormic07211540_1_FD_120479 | JGI IMG/M metagenome (GOLD analysis project Ga0182004, IMG submission 120479) | Endophyte microbial communities from Sorghum bicolor roots, Mead, Nebraska, USA - 072115-40_1 MetaG | ecosystem: Host-associated > Plants > Roots > Unclassified | place: USA: Nebraska...
CAACCGCCTTATGATTTCACTCACACATAAGTTTAATAGGATAATATCGTTTAGATTTATATAATGGTGCTAAATCCTCTATTCTGTTCGGCCAGGTCTGCTAGGCTATAACTGAAAAAGTCATTTATTTACTCAGTGAAATTACCAATTTAAAATTTTGTTCAATTTAAAATTTTGTTGCATGTCATGATACTTCTTGTATGCTTTAACCATGTGAATATATATTATGAAATTCTATATAAACCTGTAGCAACGCACGGGCACTTAACTAGTTACAGAAAAACATAGCAAACATAGCATGATTCATGACCACACCAATAGAACAGGGAATGCTACTTACCAACCAAAGATACTTGTTGGGCAGCAGGATCCAAATCCTTAATATCTAGTTCAAATTGGAACTACATCCCAAATTTCTAAGGAAGCACCCCTGACTGATTCTAGAACCTAAACCAAAAACTTGATATAGGCAACCAAACATAGCACTCGCACAGACCATTTGAAACTATGGGATAAGAGAACTGACATCCATAAGTATCATTTTCTACTTGGAGGCTCCTCAAATCTCAAAAAATAAAGAATAGCTCACTAGCTAAGCTATACCAAAAATTGTAACATGAACTAATTGGTGAAACTAAGATAGAAAGGCGAAAAGGCGAAACCAAATACCAAGTCTCTCGCTTCATCCAACCTACTCAAGGTAAGCCCAACTCCAAACCATTTTGAATAATGCAGCTTCAAAAGTCAAGAACTTGATCCAGTCTCATAACTGAGTCTCAAGATACACACCTCTTCTTAGGTGCATCGGGTAGATAAATTTAAAGACCTCACATAGCATAAAGTACTACAACTATCACTTAACTTCCTTAGGATTAAGACAAACTCCAAAGCTATAGAGAATCAATTCAAATCCATCACGCCACAAGAGCGCTCGCGGTGGTGGATTCGTACTTCAAGTTGGGGGCGATCTTCTTGGTGCGGCGGTAGTAGCGGATCAGGCGGTGGACCCTGCTCTCGACGAGGATGAGGCGGAACTTGGCGTCCACGTCCGTGCGGTTCCTGTCCAGGTGCTTCCTGATCGCGACGGCCTTCTTGATGAGGAAGTAGAGGTCCTCGGGCACCTCCGGCGCGAGGCCGCGGGCCTTGAGCATGCGCAGGATCTTGCCGCCCGTGACGCCGTGGACCAGCGGGACGCCGTGCGTGTCGCGGAGAAGCGCACCGATCTGCGACGGCAGGTGGCCCTTCTTGGCGGCGCGCACGATCATCTCCTCCACGTCCGCGGCGGTCGACCTCACCCAGCCAGGGGCGGCGCGAGCGTAGGGCAGCACCGACGAGGACATGCCCTTCCCGGGCCCGTACATGCGGCCCATGGCGGCGGTTGCGACGAACGGTGGGCGGCTGCGGCGAGCAGGAGGGAGAGCGAGGGACAAGTTGGCGGCGGTGGCGGCGAGACGGAAACCTAGAATGCTGGAAATGGCATGAGGCTTACCCGCTCCCTATGTAGTGGTGGGCTGCTGGCGCATTAACGATTTCTGATATTGGGCCGACTCACACGGTGAAGCCTAATATAAGCCCAACCTAATGCTGACCCGTCGCCGTCGGGAGTTCGGGACTCTTGGTCTCGGACTCTCGGCCCATCCAGCAGCATCAAGCGAATAACCCCACGAAATCATGCTCCATTTTAGTTCACCTCATCAACATAAAGTTTCTCCCCCAACTGGCCTTGTTTAGTTCCACCAAAAACCTAAAATTTTTCAAGATTTCCCATCACATCGAATATTTGGACGCATGCATGAAGCATTAAATATAAACAAAAACAAAAACTAATTACACAATTTGCATGTAATTTGCGAGACGAATCTTTTGAGCCTAGCTAGTCTACGATTGGACAATGTTTGTCAAATACAAACGAAAATGCTACAATACCGAAAACCAAAATTTTTCAGAAACTAAACAAGGCCTTATCAACCCAGCCTAACTGCTGTGCTGTTTCTCAAAAGAAAAAGAAACTAATGGCTGTGCTATGTGAAAAATAAAGAAAAAAAAGAGTTTCTCCGGGACTCTTCGCCTACATATTTTTTTAACCAAAAGATTAGGCCTTGTTTAGTTCGTCAAAATGTCTAGGTTTGGCTAGCACTTTCGTTTGTATTTGACAATTATTGTCCAACCATAAACTAACTAGAGTACTAGACTCAAAAGATTCGTCTCACAAATTACAGACAAACTATATAATTAATTATTTGTTATCTATATTTAATGTTTTATGCATGTGTCTAAAGATTCGATGTGATGAAGAATCTTAAAAAATTTTAGAAACTAAACAAAGCCTTAGTCCCGCTTATTAATAGAATATCAAAGATTTGCTAGGGTTGGTAAAAGCTTATAAACTTAGGTACCACAAACCTATCCTTCAAGGAAAACCTCCAGCCTGTCGTCCTCAAAGCAACCATGAAAAAAAATTCTTAAATGAGCTCTAGTTCTGTTTTATATAACAAAATGCCCACCAATGCCATAGGAAAATACATAAAATAACTCCCTCTTTACCTCCATTATCCCATCATATATCTCAGTTCAAGTTCTATCATTGATCTTGTTGAGTAACATGATGTCGATTAATGTAATATTTAAGAGTACAGTGACCTAAAATTCTTATTTTTAATAAAATATAAAATGGGAGTTGATAAATATAAGATAAACACAATATTTTTATTAACTTAATGATAAAAATCTATAGCAACCGATAGGATCAAAATTTGGAAAACCAAAATCAAGATTTATGACATCATAAGATTACATCTCTTATAATCTTAGCTAGTGAGAATGAGTTGATGGACTATTGACAATATAATTTGTTGGGTGATACAGGAACTTTTCATGTTAAGCATTTCTGGCCGTTCTTACCAAACCATCGAACTTTACACACCGAATCCGATCCGGACCACGTGCACAAAGAGGATAAACACACCAGCACAAGAGCGTGAATCACGACGCCGAATTACAGAATTAGGCGAGACGTCGATGTCATTTGTGTGTTGCGATACATAAGGTGCAGGTCCAAAAGTTTACGGCCAATGCAATCGTGTCAGCACTAAGCAGGCTGCTTCAACTTATGATTAAGTGATGAGTGACGAGGCAGCTTTGCAGAAAGCAGCCTCGTACTACCTTATCATCAGGTCCGGCGGCAGCTTTGCCTATAACAACACATTCAGGAAGCCAAAAACTCGTGTAAATTTCGTCTCTTTTTTCAAAACAAAACGTGAAATATACATACACTGCACTTTGTACCTGCAGCTCTATCGGCTGGATGGCATGAAGAGCTTTTCCTTCATATCCTCTCAAAAAAAAGCATGGTATCTTTTTGCCGTATCAGAAAAGAATGCTTTAGTTAGGTTGGGGACAATGCAGATGTAGGTAACAAACAGTAGACTCTACTGCATCTCTATTCTATCTACCCCTATCTAGCAATCCGGTTCTTGGAATCTTGGCGGTGTGGTGGTGGTGGTTCTCAAGAGAGTAACCTCCTCATCCGCATTTCTGGATAAGGTCATAGCCTTTCCATGCCCTACTCCTATCCTACACATGCTTTTGCCACCGAGGAGCCAGACCAGTTTGTCATTCTGCAATTAAAAAAAGTTGTGTTTTTTCTTGAAAATCATGCTTCTAGTAGGTTTTTTCTTTTTCCTTTTTCAGACAATCAGGCAGCTCCGATTTGCAGGAACTGTTGTTAGCTTCCAGTCACATATTTTCCATATGATGAGGAAAACTGAACCACACGATGAAGACACATATTGGGGAGGCAACAACCAGATCTGTTATCTTTTGAATATATTGTATGGCCAGTTATTGCTGAAGTTTCTGAATCAAGCAGCAGGACAACGTGCAATGCTCCTCACACAAAGCAGCCAGGCAGGAGAGCCGTCCCCCTTCTACCCACTGAACCAATCAGTTTTCGGCAGGCCAACCGTGCACAAGACCATCGGCTGACTGAATTATTCAACAATTGTTAGAAAGGGCAGTGCTGCACCTTTCACTTCCTACCATCCTCAGCCTAACTTGGTGCTTGACTGCTTCAAATCCAATCTTATCTGAATATATACCTCTAAGCACCGCACTACCTTCAAAAGGTTGGTTGATTAGATGTATGAGCACTTATTGTTGTTATGAAACACTTTATCATGGCTTTTGGAGTTCCTTAAAACTGTCACTTTTGACTCGTCTTCACATGCATCACCGCTTTTCATGACCACAGATTTGTCCATATCAAATGGAAACACTATTAATTATAGTTTCATAACTAGTTATGGTTCCTTTGATTTGATAATAGCATTTCCAGTTCAGATCGGTTTTCAGATCCGACGACGACCAGTTCTTCACTTCTGCCTCTTGTTGATGACCCAAACATAAACTGTAAGTGACTTGGGCACTGTCAAAATGTGGCAAACACAGACAGAAGAAGAGGATGAAAAGATCTCCTTGAACTCCAAACAAGATCACCTATTTTCCTAAATTCCTCATAAATTATCTATGGGGATATATGGACACTTCTGTCCTGATCCGGCCTCAGGCACGCCATACATGCAAGTTGCAAGCCTCCAAGTCCCAAGATGTGGTCCAATCGCTGCGTCTCCTATAGCGATCTCGATCTAGACAACTGAATTAATGAATTATCAGGCGGCATGTGGTGGACATCCCTTGCTGGACAAAGAAAGTATACGGCCATAAAAAGAAAAATCTATAAGCAGCTTCTGTAAGTGATGCTTAAATATCTGTCAATACTCGAATAATTCCCATTTTTTCCAGTCTCAAGCGAACAATATATTTTTAGCATGAAAAAAAGAGCATCGGAGAAAGAATCAAAGGAACGTGGGGTTGCCAAATGCCAAATGATCAGGATGGGGTCATGCCATGAAAGCGTCAATTGATTAGTGTAGCATCCATGCAGCAGTTGGCATTGGCAATGCAAATGCATAGGCTGGCATGTCTGTACCTTCGATGCAGATTTGATGTATATTCAACTGCAACTAGGAGAGATGGGTGTCCCTTTCATAGGTAACATCTAGTACCTGATAGAGCTCCAGCTCATGATTTTGATCATGTGATCAGTTCTGGCACTGGCTTTGTTTCTGCCTACTCAATTAAGTAACAGTAACTTTGCATCCCTGAAATCCGAAGATGTGAAAGAAAGGCTCTCGCCTATATTAAGGAGGATAAAACAGGTTGTCCCAGTGAGGCAAATGATGTAGATTGCACTTGTACAGCCTAACCTCTGTGGATTCACAAGATGGAAATTTACAAACAGCTCAGCCTCGTCACATTCAGTCTCCTGCTAAACAACTATGTTTCATAATGGATACAAAAAGAACCAAAACAGATGTACACTCTATAAAATTTACAGGGCAAGAGCATTTCAGGCGTCGACAGCACTTAGGGGGGGTACAGATTTTGTTCTCGGGAGATTTGGCGGCAACTGAGCTCCAGTATAGTAGCGCCTCGCTGTAAACACATAATCCGGGCTGCTCCCAGCTGCATTGACCTCACAATGCCGGGCCCTTTGGGCTCCCGGATCGGGGTGCCTGCTATGCCATACTTGGCTGTTCACGTCAGAATGATAATCCATACTTACTTTACTCGGGCTTGTTGGCACGCGGAAACTGTGGTTCTTTCCAATATGGAAAGATTGAAGCTTGTTCAGTGAAGGCTTCATCCTATTTACTCCATATGCATTGTCAAAGTCAAGAGATGGATGGATAGCCCTCTTTAACTGTGCCATTTTCCGTGCTTTGTACTTGGCAATCTTTACCTCATGCTTCATGTCGAACCCATTTGTGTGATGGTTATTGTCATTCTCGTAACGGTTAGATGAACATGATTGCTCTTGAAATGAACTGAAGCAAAGCTGATTAGAAAGATCTCTTCTACCCATCTGTACAAGGCCATTCACATGAGTGGACTCCTTGCTTTTGACATAATGCTCTGTTTGGCCACCTCCATCATCAGAGCTGCCTGCAGATTCCTGCAAATCACACTGCTCTCCATCTGCTTGGAATGTGATCTCCTCAAACCGCCCATGTAGCTCTGCACATTGGCAACCTTGACGGCCTGATGACATGTAGGCGTAAAGTGAACCACACGATGACACGTTGGATCCACAGTTATGGCAGTATGAAGTGTCAGGAGCTTCCTCTATGCCCGGACCAGGCCTCCAATCTGGTACCAATGCACTGACCTCACCATCAATCATGTCAGCAATTCGAGTAACTTCATGGTCAGTTATATCCAGCTCGGCTACCATTTCCGTTGCAACACTTAGTGCGGTATCAGCCTCAATGTCGAAAGGAAAATAGATGTTGCGTACCCGTCCTGCAAATATGAAAAATTAGCTTTCAATAATAACAAAACATATTTTCATATATGGACTAATTCAGAACTTTATGCATTACAAAGTGTGCATACCATCATTATCAGAAATCCGCAATCTGAGGAATATGCCTCCATCCTCACTCTTTCTCCCTTTGATTGTTATATCCAAATTGCCAAGAGGCTCATCTTCATTCTCTTTGAACAAGTCAATGCCATCTTGGCCTTTTATGTCATCATCCTCGCAGTCTTCACTCAAAGCATCTTCATAAATGCTTTCCGAAAATCCATTACTCATCGTGGAGCCATTACTATAGGTATGCCCTAAATGTGAAGGCTGCCGTATATAATTGGAAGGTACATGATAATCTCCACCATCCAAAGAAACAGCCACGTCATCACCCTGTAGGAAGGGATCATCAAGCAGTTCTCTCGCTGACAGTCTCTGAGAGGCCGTTGCCAGGCACTTCTCGACGAAGTGCCTCACCATTGGATCTTTCACCTTGTACAGAGCTTCTGGCTTAGTACCCTACCAAATCAAACAACTAACTGAAATCAGGAAAATCATGTCAAACTGCACACCAGAGGCGCAGTTGATGTGGAATGGCTTATAGGGTCCAGGCATCTTCTTACAGAGATCACTTTCTTGTATATCTGCACCGGGTGTGTACACTCGCTGTATGGGTACTCAAATGTGACCATCTCGAGCACGCACATCCCAAACGAGTAGATGTCCACCAGCTCGTTGTACTCCTCCTCATACACCTCCGGTGCCATGAACTCCGGTGTACCTATTCAACCAATCCAACATATCTAGCCCCCATCAAATTACCGCATAGCTATTGCTAGTGTGCTCAGACAACATAATTTCGGGCTAACTAGCTAATCAGATGGCTTACCCACGCAATGGACGGCATGGGACTTGCGGAGGATGGCGGCGAGGCCGAGGTCGCCAATCTTGACCTCGCCCTGGTTGCCGTTCACGAAGATGTTGTCACACTTGAGGTCCCGGTGGATGATGGGTGGATTGTGGCTGTGCAGATACAGCAGGCCGCTGAGGATTTGCCGGCACCAGTGCTTCACCGCCCATATGTTCACCCTCCGGTGCCTCTGCCTGTACCTAAATCACCACCAGACGCGTAACCACAATCGATCAGTCCAAGAAGCAACCAAGCAGAGAGTGAGAGAAGGGGAAACAAAAGACGACGACGAAACTTTTTGCGACGGGCGAGGAAAAAAAGGGACTCTCTGCAACTTGAGACATGAAAAGGCAACAACTTTTAGGCGTTACAGGAGCGGAGGAGGTTGGTCGCTTACTGGCGGAGGGTGCCGGAGGTGAACATCTCGGTGATGAAGTTGATGTTGCGGCGGGAGACGTCGACCCAGGAGGTGTAGAACTTCATGATGTTGCGGTGCTTGAGCGTCTTGAGGAGGTGGATCTCGCAGTAGAGCCGCTCCAGGTCCTCGGGGCTCTGCAGGAAGTCGTGCAGCTTCACCTGGTTCCACGCCACCTCCATCCCCTGGTACTCGTCGAACGCCCTGTACCTGCAGTCCCCGCATACGCACCTCGGATCAGAGACTCGGTGGGCAAGCGAAATGAATTCAAGCCCGCGGCTTTGGCGAGAACAGAGCCGGATCTTACACAATCTTGGACGCGCCCTTGCCAAGAACGTCGCTGAACTGCGATAAATAAAGAGGAAAAGAAGTGCAGGGAAACGGATCAGCGGATTGGTGAGCAGACGGATCAAAAAACCGGTGATAGGAGGAGGTGCAGTGGTAGCGGCGATTCCATACCCGTCCGTACCGGCCGGTGGGGTCGACCTCCGCGTACTCCGGGCACGGGTAGACGGCGGCGTTGGTGTTGGCACCGATCATCCTTGCAGCTCTAGCTCTCGCTTCTTCCTCCTGCAGCTCCCAAAACTACCGCCGGGGAGAGCGCACCTCCGTGCCGCAGCTTGTTCTGCTGTTAGCAGCAGCGGATAGGGACTGAGGAAAGGGAAGGGGAAGAGGGGACTGATGCAGTAGAGAGAGACCTATTTAGGGGAATCTGGGCACACATGGTGTGGGGCTGTGGGCAGAGAGAGAGAGGGGGAGGGACCGAGGGAGGATGCAGATGGGGATGAAGAGCATGACCCGCATGAGGCTAAACGCTAAAGCAAAGGCTGATTAGATCGATGCGCGTGAGATGCCATGGAAAAGGCAGATGATTTTACTGGAATTTTTTACTCAGATTAACTTGACTGTATTTTTTAATTCTGATATTGCTGGTAGGGGGCATGGGATTCTAGATATGATGGTAGGTTATTAGTTGGGTGATTATTCAAACCTGACATGGTCTGGTTATTGCAGTTGCTCTTAACACTAATCAATAGATATTGCAGGTCGCTTTAAGCCGACTGTTTATTATAAGAGCTTTGCTACGGTGCTTGGGAGGAAGCACCGGTTCCTCCCTTGAAAATTATTTGCAGCATTTGTTGATTAGGAAAAGTAATTAAGGGCAATTTAGTTAAGCACCGGTTCCTCCCTTGAAAATTATTTGCAGCATTTGTTGATTAGGAAAAGTAATTAAGGGCAATTTAGTCCATTTTTTACACGATAACTCTCTGAGGCAGCTAGTGCGGGCGGCGGGGTCTAGCGTGGAGCAGTCCAGCGGTAGCCGCCAATGGCCAACCATGGGGAGATGGCAGGATGGAGCGGCGAGGGCGGCAGACAAAGTCCCAATTAAGCCTTGTTACCCAAAAACCAAAAACTTTTCAAAATTTTTCGTCGCATCGAATCTTGCGGCATATAAATTAAACATCAAATATAGTTAAAAACAAAAACTAATTACACAGTTTATCTGTAAATTATGAGATGAATCTTTTGAATCTAGTTAGACCATAATTGGACAACATTTATCACAAATAAACAAAAAATCTACAGTGGTCAAAAAAATTTTCATTTCGGCTCGTCTTCGCCGGGTTTAGTGCCGCACGGCGAGAACACAGGGCAACAAATGCTGATGGAAGCAGGAATTTAGACAGGTCCAAAATTGTATCGTCGCGTCGCGCTCGACGGCTGTAACTACATGAGACGGCTGTGCCGTGCTAACGGATACGTGAGTTGCCTCCATTTGCTGCTTCGGCCAGGAGGAAGTCGAGGAGGAGGGTGCGACGTCGATCGCCGTGATAAAATCAGCGATGGAGCGGAAGTGCCCCGCCACCGTCTCCTGCTCGGACATCCTGGCCCAGGCCACGCAGGACGGCGCCGAGGGAGCCGCAGAGTCGCAGAGACATGAAAGAACTGGGAGATAAGGGAAGCGAAAGTACGATCCTATCCTTTAAATTTATTTCAAAAATAATTCCTAACTAATATATTTTGGGTTCTTGGCCCACATGTTTTAAGTTTCGGACCACAACTTAAGTTTCTCTATATTGGTTCTTCTTATTTTATAGTCATCTGATATATCCAAATGGATGGCTATACTATTTTCCAAGCACCATAAAAAATCACTAATTATAAACATAAAAATGTGGTGCAAATAATAGGGGAAATGGTAAATAATTTCCAGAGCAAATTGTGAAAGCTACTACTATCTCTGTTCTAGATTAGATTGTGAACCATTATTTGTCTTCTACTATATAGTTACATAGTTTTTGCTCATAAAAATCACATGTCTAGACGCCAAAATAGCTTACAAATTTAAAACGAAAGGATGTGACAATCCCATTTGCTTTAAAGTTAAGGTAAAGGCTACAGGTGATTTCGTTTTATTATATTTGATCTCAAACAAACTCGTCATGAAAATGGTAGCTCATTTTTAGTGTTCTAAAAGCGGGTCATAGCATTAGCGGAGAGCTCTACTACTGGTTTAGCCCATAGCGACAGCTGAAGTTAGTCACTATAATTTTATTATAACCCACTATTTAAAACAATGTTCACTTTAACATAACATAACAATAACTTAAATACAGGGGAAAGCTATTGAAGCAGTTAAAGAATGTCTATGTACTTATTTTTTATCAGCCAACTTTCCGAGAACTGGTGGTCTAACAAGAATTATATTAAAATATTAAATACCGTGGGACCTTTTCTTGTTGAGTATTTGTCTTTTTGTGTAGCAAATCTGCTTCAGAAGGGAGAAATCAAAGGAAAAACGACCTGTTTTTTTTTTTACAACGTAAAAACGACCTGTCATGTGCTGAGTTGGAGAGGCCCCTTTGTTTTGTCTGCTCCCTGATGCTGAAACCCAACTAAATGCTATGCTCCCCCAAGCAAATACATTTGGGCCATCGTGGTCCATTCATACCCATAGAAAAAGGCAACATACTAGTATTAGCCATATGGGCAAGCCATGACCCATGTTCTACAACTTGCCCTTTTTCTTAGATTCTTTTGGTTGATACCTCCAAACAATCATGGAACTGTGATAGCCTAATCACAATTGTAGGATGTAAAGGCCTCTATATATTTGTCAAAAAAATCAAGCACCCAATAGTATAATTTCAATGCGTCAGTAATGGTTTTACACTGCAAATAGCATGAGAAATTTAGAAATCTGTAAACATAGTGCCTTAGAATATCCTACACTTGGTTTATTTTGGTTGATCTAAGTGGTCCTCGAATTCCAAATCCAATTAGCCCCCCAAAAATGCAAAATGGCATCACATGAGGCCATACATATTAGTTCTTCCTTGTCTTTGTTTTGGGACTGACTATTATCCATTGCCCTCATCGGATAAAGAGAGTACTAATCCGTGGAGGCTCTGCCAAAACAAATACTTCTCGTTTGAAACTATAAGACATTTTGACGTTTTTAAATATATTATTTTTACTATGTGGTTAGACACAATGTATATTTAAGTGTATAATAAAAACAATATCTCTTGAAACGCCGAAATATTTTGTAATTTAGAATAGAGGGAGAAGTTCCTTGTAGGTTTGACATATCACTTGACTGAGCCAACTTGCCACGTTGTCCCTTACCCTCCTATCCTCTTCACGTGGCATGCCGCAGCTAGCAGCTGCAGTATTCAGAATTTTTAAATAAATAGTGTATATAAACCAATCCTGAAAATCTTTGGCGTGCACATATAAATATTATTATCTACAGCTATGGCGCTGCCTTTTCTTGTTATAAAATAATGACATGTAGTTTCAGCACATCTGGAATTGATACAAGCTGCAGGCTTTAGTGTATTATTTTGTATCTCCCTTTAGTCATCTGTTGTTAATCCTCACGTTTTAACAAAGTGGGGTCGGAAGATCTGATGGATTTTATTCCGGCAGTGGGTGGATGCGGCCAGCATTCATCAAGCTTGCCGTGAATAGTCCGTGTCAATCGTAACGTCCGGCTTGACTTTCACGGTACTCAGCAATAGCAACAGCCTGTGGTGCCTACAAGTAACTGGACTCATCGTGTTTTTTTAATGTTTGTTTCGTGACCGGATTAACTTGACAAATGCGTTAGTTTGGATAGCAAAACTTCGTCGGATTTTTTTTGTTTGTATACTGTAGTTTTTGTTTTTATTAGATAATTATTGTCTAATCATAGACTAACTAGACTAAAAAAATTCATCTTATGATTACAGAAAACTATGTAATTAATTTTTATTTTCGTTTATATTTAATGCTTTATATATATATATATATATGTACCGTAAAATTTAATGTTACCGAAAATCTTAAAAAGTTTTGGTTTTTAGTGAACTAAATAAGGGGTCATTTTAGGCCTACTACTGTTGACTGTTGAGTGGGGCAGGCCTGTGGCCTCGTTAAAAAGGACAAGCCACAAGCCAGCACACCGATCCGTCCAGGCGGCAGAAAACCAGAGGCCACGCGCGGTGTTCGCTGCAGCAGCCAGCAGCCCCGGGCAGCGCACGCGCACATGCCCCCCTCGTGGTCGCGCCAGTGACGCCACGCTGCCCGCGGGCCCGGACGTGGTGGTGGACCTGGACGGACGGGCGGTACACGCCGCCCCGTACGGAATCCCCAAGCTTGTACGGCGACGGCACCCGCGCTGGCTCGCTCGCGCGCCTTTTTTTTTCTTTTTCTTTTTGCATAGTAAAATAATTGCGCCTCCGCGACGTGACGGCTCCCCGCCCACGGCCACTCCCACAAGGAAAAGCTCGGCGTCCGGTCCCCGTCGCGGACGACGTGTCGGGCGCGCCACCGCGTCGACGCGGGGCCCGCTCGTCACGGAGGATTTGGCCGCTTTTGCTTTGCGCCCACCGCCGCGTTGGACGGGCCCGCCCACGCGTGGTCGTGGCCTCGTGGGGCCGTGGCGCCGTGCGGGATCCGTACGGCTCTTCCGTGCTCGCTCGCGCCACCCTAGCACCGTCGTCCCGGCGCGGGCTGCTCGCGGCGGCTGAAAAGAGATTTTTCCGTCTTGCTTGCCGACCAGTGCAGGCGTCGCCTTGTTTAGATCGATTTTTTTTAAGATTTTCTGTTACATTAAAGCTTGAATATATACATAGAATATTAAATATACTCAAGACAAAAAAATAACTAATTATATAATTTATTATTTATAATTTACAAGAAAAATTTTTTAAACCTAGTTAATCTATGATTAAATAATAATTATTAATTACAAACAAAAGTGTTATAATAGCTAAAATCAAAATTTTTCTCCAACTAAAAAAGCCTGTTAAGCGGAAAAGTGCTATTGTGGGTTGCCTTTGACCGGCGAACTGGAGCATTATCCAGACGCAAAGGCGTTAACCGTGAGGCTGTGTTGGCCGTTCGCTTTTCTTTTTAACCGTATTTTTTCTGTCAGTCAACAGTTTTTTTACAATAAATTAGATAATAATAATTTCATCCATTATTATTATTATTATTATTATTATTATTATTATTATTATTATTATTATTATTATTATTATTATTATTTTCTCTCTAATACTATAAGTAGAGTTTAGAGTTTGTCCTTCAGAACTTTTGGATTTTTCTTGACTGGATTTAAATATCGACGATAAGATTACACACCTGCTTTAGACAAAAACTGGACAAATCAGCAATCAAGTGTGATAAGCAAATGAAAAGCTATTATATGCCCCTAATCGTACCAAGTTCCCATGGTAATAATCTCCTCAACGCATCCGTCTGTTTGAGTTATCAATCGAATCTGACAGCCATTCAGCAATGTTTTTTTTTTCTCATAACAAATTGGTCAACAATATTTTTTATTATAGTTTATCAATCAAATTAACAAAGTCTGGAATTTTTTCTCGGCGAATTGAAGAACAGCAAAGCTCACCTGATCAGCTAGCCTACATATCCGTACGAGTGAGACGTGTTGCTACTAAGGCCTGTTTAGTTCACCTAAAATCTAAAAACTTTTTCAAATTTTTCATTACATTGAATATTGGGACACATGTATAAAACACTAAATATAGAAAAAAACAAAAATTAATTGCATAGGTTGTCTATAATTTATGAAACAAATCTTTTGAGTTTAATTAATTTATGATTAAATAATAGTTATTAAATATAAACAAAAATGTTACAGTAGCTAAATCTAAAAAACTTTTCAGAACTAAATAAGGTCTAATCTAGAATCTCTGTAGCACGTCAGGCCGTGTTTGCATCACTATTTCTTTGGCCTTGTTTAGTTTGTAATTTTTTTTTGTCTTTGACTATTGTAGAATTTTTATTTGTATTTAACAATTATCTAATCATAGACTAATTAAGATTAATAGATTTATCTCGACAATTATAGACAAACTACACAATTAGTTTTTATTTTTTGTCTATATTTAATGCTCTATGTATATGTCTAAAGATTTAATACGACAAAAGTCTTAAAAATTTTAGAACTAATAGAGCTTGTTCGTTGGTCTAAAAAATCATAGCTAAAATTATTTTTAACTGGTTTATTATAGGAGAAAAATAGAAAAAATACAGTTGATAAAGACAAGCTAAGAGCCAAACCGGGCAGTGTGCACCGCGTGTAATAATTAGGCTCTGATTGTGTGTGGCGTTGCCATCCAGTCGAGCTGACGTTACGCTCAGCAAGGCCGCAGCCGGGTGCTGCCGTGACGGAGACACGTGATCTAGCACGGCACGCGCTCCACATCCGCTTTGGTGCACGCGAGGACACGACACGAGCACGATGGTTTTCCCCTGGTTTTCGCCGCCCGCCCTCAGGTTTTTTCCCCGCGTCTTTTTCCCTGGGGTGGAGGGGGCGGCGACACGACGGACGAGATGGACGTGGGTGCGTACGTGGAGCAGTGGAGTGTGGCGGACTGGCGGTGAATCATCAGTGCGGTCGGTGTGGGGCTGGGTGCCTGCCGGGGAAGCAGACGAGAAAGCCGCACATGGGGTAGGGGAAGCGGCGGGGCCGCCCGCGCCAGATCGCCTCCACAGCTCCACTGTTTGGTGGTGGGATCGACCCGGTCCATTCGATCCACAGATTTGATTCCCGCCGTGCGAGGAAAACGGCAAGAGCAAAGCGGAGGCGTGCTTCCCCTTCCCCGTAGTGGGCTTGTTGTGCTTGTGCCCGCGGGGGTTCAAGCCAGCGGTTTCACACGGCCGCGCGTGCCGTCCTGGCTGCTGTCAACGGCCAGAGCGTACTGTATGCAACAGTTGCCACCTCGCCTATCGCTCGCTCAGATCCGGAGCCTCCGACCGACATGTGACGCGGCCGGAGACATCACACATGTAACGGTACTCTGGGGATGCACAGACATTGCCGGCGCGACGGACCACGGGAGGAGGCAAACCGCGACCGAGGAGCTATGGGCTATGGCCCGGCGGTCCGTAGCGTGTCATAGGAAAGCCCGACTACGAAATGGCCAGTCATGCACGCCGGCAGCCTGGCACGCGTCTTCGACTCTCCGTTACCGACACTACTGCTTGTTTCCTTGGCACCAGAGTCGACCTCCACTGACTGACGGAAGGCTAGCGGTAGTACTACTATATGCTCACGAACCAGAGTCTGTTGTAAAAAAAAAAGGTCAAAACAACCGACACCGTAGTGCCATGGTAAATCACGTTCTTCACAGTAGTACTACTATGCTCACGGACCATGGTGATCCTGTACTTTGCCTAACGAAACCGAGCAAGGTGCCAGCAAACGGCAATCGGCATGGCATATATCGGAGGTCTTCCCAAAATGAGGGGAGTGCATGCGCTCAACAAACAACTACTCCGAGAGACCGTAAATTCTAATTTATTTTCACTTTTCAAAGTATATACAAATATATATATATATATATATATATATTCATTAGTTATACCTATACACATCTAGATATATGCTATACCTATATATATAATAAAATTTAATTATCTATAGAAAACAAAATAATCTATAACTTGGAACTGAGGTGACGTAGAGTAGAATATATTTACACGATATCGACGCGTCCATAGAGTAGAATATATTTACACGATGTCGATGCGTTCGGAGACCAATACCCAAGCTATCTTCTTCGAATGGCGTACAAAGACAACGCATAGATTTATATATACACACGGCGATATCCTGATAGGTACACGTACTAATCGATCATCAACAAGGCGCATGTATGCCCCAGCCGGTCACGGCCTATTGGGCTGACGTGGTCTGGTCGCCGGCGCGCGCGAACTCAGCTGCCGTCTGCCGGCAATTCACCATGAATAGGAGAGTACTCCCTACTCCTGTGTACTTGTCATGCTTTCAATAGGCACTGGTGTGCAACAACAAAGAGTCAAAGATGGTTCAGCATTTTTCAAAACATCTGTTCATCCATCAAAATTAAAGAAAAACGTGTGGACAAATAGGGAGCTACTGTAGCTGCTAGTAGGTTTGGGATAATCAATCAATCATTCTGGTTCTCTGAACGGCTTTGTGCAGCGACCGACGACAACGGCAGTCACAGGCCGCAGGCAACACATCGCACGCCACTTGTGACCGTTGACGACGGCGCGCGCGCGCAGGTAGCGACTGCCAACGGCCGCATTTCTGCCCTCTCTTCTTCCTCATCCCATGCTCGAAAAAAACTCTGAGGTGGCCGACAGACCAGACGCCGAGACGGCGGCGAGATGAAGATGGCAGAGGAGACGGCCAGGCTAGATCAAGATCGGAAGATTGATGAAGATGGTGCTCCAAATAGATATCTAAGATTTTTCTCTAGTATAACTTAAACTAAAGAAGAACCATATGTATTAATTTGGAATACTACCCCATCCTAGGCCTTGTTTAGTTCCTAAAAAGTTTTGCAAAATTTTTTAGATTCTCCGTCACATCGAATCTTTAAACGCATGTATGGAGTATTAAATATAGATGAAAATAAAAACTAATTGTACAGTTTGGTCGAAATTGACGAGACGAATCTTTTGAGTCTAGTTAGTCCATGATTGGACAATTTTTGTCAAATATGTGCTACAGTGTCGATTTTGCAAAAACTTTTGGAACTAAACAAGGCCTTAAACCCTTGACTGCGTTTTGCTAGTTTACTGTTCCGAAATGCAAGGGCACGAGGTGCAGCTTGCACACGTCACTAAGACCCTCTTTAGGCCTTATTTAGTTTCCAAAAAATTTCAAGATTATTCGTCACATCGAATATTTAGACGTATGCATAAAATATTAAATATAGATAAAAATAAAAACTAATTGCACAGTTTATCTATAATTTACGAGACGAATTTTTTGAGCTTAGTTAGTTTATAATTGAACAATAATTATTAAATACAAACGAAAATGCTAAAGCCAAAAATTTTCGCCAACTAAACGAGCCCTTAGTCTTTACTGCCTCCGTCCCAAAAAGAGTGATGTTTTTGACTTTTAGACATCGTGTTTGACCATTCGTCTTATTCAAAATTTTTGTGTAAATTATAAAATAAATAAATCATTAGTAAAGTATATGTAATGATAAAATAAGTCTTAACAAAATATATAATATTTATGTAAATTTTTTGAATAAGACAGATGGTCACACAAAATGTCTGAAATTCTAAAACGACTTTTTTTTTGGACGGAGGGAGTACTCTTTAGCGCCGAGTGGAGGGCGCGCGCGGGCGGCAGAGCCGGGCGACAGCCCGAGAAGCGATCGGGTGCAAAGCAAACCGTGGAATCTCGGGCCATGCACTATTTTAGGTTCACGGGAGTCTTTCGGGCCTGTGTAGTACTGTAGTGAATCAGCAGAGCTCTGGGCCTGCGTTGTTCAGGGCCGCAGCTAGGCCCATATCCCAACCCCATTTGCTTCAAAAAGTAACAATCTCATGATTTGGACATGAATCAGCATGACACTATGCAAGTTCCAGTACATCAATGACAGTAAAACAATGAAAAAAATCAAGAATTAGTACTGAACCAGAACGCTGCACCAGCGTCATCTAAAGGTTAAATACTGCACAAACAAGAAACAACAGTAAAGAAAAATTCTCAAAGCTCTTTGTATTACCTACCTGTGTAAGAATTAACACCGATCAAATCAATGGACGACCCGAGACCACTCTACCACAAATCACACTAGATGTACACACCGCCAATTCTTTACAGAACATATGGACACGACGGGGGAAAATTGCAGCTATCGATCCTCCTGGGAAGTTGCCTTCTCAGTCTACCTCTGCTATGTAGTTAGGCAGCTCACCCTGGCAGAGGTACTCGTCACAGTGCGACGCTGATCCCCAGCCCCTCCGCAGCCGGAAGATGTCCTCCGTGAAGGTGGACCCTGATGATCCTATGAATACGTTTGATAGTGCACAGATCGTCTTGTCAAGCATCGCGTCAACCTGAACAAGCATTACAGAAGCGTATTGTTGTTTAGTAAATCTGTCACACTCAACATGAGAAAAACTACAAAAGACCATATATGTACCTGAACATCTCCGCCAATGTGGTTTCTGTGTAGCAAGGCATCCCATTTCTCAGAGCTGTCGTGCTCTGGCCTCTTCACAAGAGGGACTTGTCTGTCGTTGAATACAACCAAGGACTGCAGAAGATTTGTTTCACTCTCAGCAGCATCGGTAGATAAATATATCACAGGTGCATTAGCCTTCTCAACGATTCGCAGAATGCATTCTGCCGCCTGAGGGATGGGGAAGAAGCAGCTCTCTTTCTTCACATTACTACAGGAACATCAAGAGAAAATTAGTCAAATGTCCCATAGTAATATTATCAGCAGGGTTAACAGCAAATGATGCACAGACCACAAAGACTTAGCAATGGCACTACACAGTCCCCAGAGTATGTGCTAAATGTCGTGTCCAACCAAGCTAATATCCAAATACCAACTATATATTTTTTTTATGTGTACTGGGTACTAGTATCATACCATTTTAGACATAGAATTCAGAACACAGGCAAAATTGTAGCACAAAACCTAAGTCCCCAACAACTGTCATGTGTCACCACAAGCAACAGCGAATAACATAATGAATGAGATATCTTTAAGGCATAGATCATTAATCTATCTATATATTTATATATTCCAACAAATGGGGAAAATCATCGGATGTTCATATCCAACTAAACTGTATCACCATACAAAGTCCCCAGATTCAGTGCTAAATATCATGCCCAGCTTCAACAAGCTATATTCAAATACCACAAGATCACTTTGTAATTGTGATGGTCAGATTAAAAAAGGTCTCAATTCTATCAAAATTTTGGTGGCTGGTCAATCTGGAATCATCACAATCACTGTGTGCTTGATGGGATTACCCCCAACCTGAATGGTGTTCTGTGCGTGTTTGATGGGATTACCCCCAACCTAAATGTTGCTCTGTTGCTCATTAGAGAGGAGTTACTTCTATGGAGTCTGGCTGGGGCTAGAGAAATTTCTCATCTCCTCGCTTTAGTGCCAAGTGCAAACTAGGGCTCTCTTTCTCGGTCGAGGTCAAGTCTTTTTGTAATAGGCGAGCAATGGTTTTTTGAGTGAGGTGCAGTGTGTGTTGTTGTTGTTTGGGTTTTGGGGTTTTATATACCCCCTTTTCTTCTTCTTAATATATAATGATACGCTGCTTCCCTGCGTGTTCGAGAAAAAAAAAACTTTGTAGTCGTGATGTACCAGGTACTAGATTCATGCAGTTGCATTCTTATAACCTATACACTGCTAGTTAATTATAGCACAATCATAAGCACCTAATAACTGTGTCAGTAAATAACATTTAAGGCATAGCTGATAGATCTGTACATCTAACATAACAAGGAAAAAAATAAGAGCATATTCAATTCACAGTTTTCACACCACTCAACCTAATGTAATAGCCCAATAATAGAACTAGAAATAATATTTTCTTATCTTTCGATAAAGCAAATAAAGATGCTTAATAGATTATGAAACTATGAGCCACAGAACTACAGAAGACAGCCTGATTCAGTCATCAGTATCGTCTGTATCAATTAAGCTTGATTGGCATGCAGGGTCAGCTAAAGTTTATTTATGAAATAATTTGACAAAGATTTAAACATACTGACATGTCCAGCAATGCATGACTACTGTGTGTAACTATTGCTATTGAAATTTGTTTGTTCTTGAGTCACTCATTGCTGAGTCGGTCTAGTCAAATTTTATTATCAACTTGATAAACCTGTGGCATAGGAAACAAAGTGCAGCTACCAGTTCAAAATTAGGCAGTTATGTTGCTGAGTTTCCTTTTATTGTCAAGACATGTGATGATTTAAAACCCGAGCCGAGCTGCTTGTGAGCTTTGGCGACCCCATGTGACAAGCTAAAGGTAACTAATAGATGTTTCCATAATGTTATTGAGTTTTTAATATTGTTATAAACTGTTGAATGTAGCACCACTCAGTTGTCAGCCACAGGCCATAAGCATCAAGATCAGTTGGTCAAAAGACCCCATTGAAGAAAAACAAGGACAAAAAATGCTGCGACTAGTTCAGGCATTGTGACAGTACACAACTACACATAGTTCCAGGGGTCAAACTATTGAATTATTCATGTAACAAGAATGCCTTAACACTTCTCAGCAACTGCACACTATGTAGAATTATCCAAGAAACAAAGTCAACTTACAAGACTAACAAGGATAGTGTTTCAATGCAACAGTCAATGCTAGAGCAGATACCATCACTCAACATCACCGAGAATAACTAATGAAAGTAAGCTATGGAATATATTAGGGCCTGTTTGGATCGGAGGAAATCCAAAGGAAAATCGTAGGAATCAAGAAAACGGAGGAAAGGAAGTTGAAGTATGTGTTTGGAACGGTGGAATCGAGATTTCCTTTCCTTTGGTTTCTTGTAGCCAGATGTCGATTTCATAGGAAAAAAAAGAATCCACTCTAGTTCCATGTTTTCTTTTCCTTTATGATTGCTGTCGATGATGAGTGCTTAGGAGCTGGTGTTAGTCCCTAGGCTGATGAGCTGCCATACACTTTGACGCGCTGACGCTGTTAGTTAAGGAACAGAAAAAGAAAGTGCACAATAGTAGACTAGTGTTGTAGTAGGAAAATAAACGGTAGCATGTGGGGTTGACTTTGTACTTCAACTGATGTATAAGGCCTTGTTTAGTTCCCAAAGGGAAAAAATTCACGACACTGTAGCACTTTCGTTTGTTTGTGGTAATTATTGTCTAATTATAGACTAACTAGGCTCAAAAGATTCGTCTCGTCAATTCTGACCAAACTGTGCAATTAGTTTTTATATTTGGGGTGAAGTAAACAAGGCCTAAAAGGAAAAACTATCTATAGCCTTGTAAATGTAAAAAAATATTTACGACTAGATCTAAACAATTGAGTTTGCAGCTAACTCTAAAATTCCTACACTAGTCATATTCCTGCGTTCCAAACACCTATTCTTAAAAAACTCCTGTGTTTTCCAATCCTCTGTTTTGCATCCCAATTCCTTTCCTATTCCTCTATTTTCTCCTATTCCTGCATTTTCTATTCCTCTGTTCCAAACATGCTCTTTATCTATCATACAGTTTGTATAGTAAATTCATTATTAAGCAGGCATTTCACTGAATAGCTTTATTAACCAAGCGCAAACAACCATGCAGATGTCAGATGCTGACTTGCAGTATAAAATTTTGCCTAGATCTGAGAGAAGCATCTAGAACCAAGTCCAACCATTCTGTGTCAGAACAAGTGCCTGGTTTTGTATGTGCATCACAGAAGGTCCTACCAACTGCACTGTCCAAAGGAATGGCAATCATGGAATAACTAAAAGAGGATATGATTGTAAGTAGCCTGGAATTCCCAAGATGTGTAACAAAGAAGGAAGCCATCTACTACAAGAGCCTACCAAGCATAACCTTATACAAAGTAAATGCATCCGCTCTAATATGTTTCTCTCACAAAATTCACAAATAGATAATGTTCAGCAGATTAAAAGATGTGGTAGTGTATCTCACCAGAATTTAAGGAATCCATGCCGTCGAAAATGCAAAGCAATATAGTTTCCTCCCAAGAAAGTCTGGACGAAGCGTTGAGCAGTGAGCATTATGAGCCTACTTGGTTGAATCAAAGTCTTGCACTTGTGAGCCAATGGACCACCAGGTTGATTCAGCCACTCATCCTCCATATCGGCATAGAACATGTCGCCAATGGCAAGGACCTCAGCCTCTGTCGAAAACTTTGGTGTAATATCCCCAACAAATCTCTTCTTCGGCTCCTTCAGCTTCGCATCCTCTGGCCAAGCTGCCTCAATCTTGCCCAGGGAAATCCCTAGTCCTTTCAGCTTCTTAATATGGTCCTCATCAAGGAAACATGGAGGCGAGGCTGCGTAGCATATGAACTGATCAATGACCACTTTCTTCCTCTTCTCCACAAACTCCTCATAGGTGATCACAACTTTCCTCCCAATGCAATCATTAATGTGGTTGATATCAAGCACCCGATCGTACTGGTAGTCCACCTTCTGGCTGGGCACCACCAGAGTACGGCCAAGAAGCGCTGCCATGAACATGTGCTTCTCCAAGCAAATCAAGTGGTTGGACATTTGCCCGGAGATGCAGATTGCCAAGAGGAACCGGTCTTTCTTGGGGTTCCACTCAATAGTCCGCCGGTTGGCCGGCAATTCCCTCTTCCTGCACCCGGAGAAAGGGAGATCGAGATCCAGGCCATCCTCGGTTGCATTGCCGGTCCCGGAGCGGTGCGAGGAGAGGAGCGCCGCTTGGATCTCGCGGTTGATCTTGATCTGGCTCTCGAGCGCGGACTGGAGATCGGAGAGCGAGATGGGGGCGGAGGCGGAGCCGTTGGTCGGGGCGGCGGTGCGGTTGAAGAGGCTGAGGAGGCCGGAGCGCTGGGAGCGGAGGAGGTAGAGCGCGTGCAGCTCGGCCTCGCGCATGCGGGAGGCCGCGGGGTCGGCGGCGGGTGCGGCGGAGGGGAGGCGGATGGAGGCCGGCAGGCGGATGGAGGACGCGCCCCCGAAGGAGACGAAGAGGATGAGGAAGAGGAGCGGGAGGGAGACAAAGAGCACGAGGTAGCGGCGGGACCAGAGGATGCGCCCGAGGGAGGCGGCGGAGGAGGGGAGCGCCGGGTGGAGCGCGGCGACGCTGAAGGAGGAGGGCGGCGAGCGGGAACGGGCGGAGGGGGACGGGGGCTTGGCATGGTTCTGCGGTACGAGGGTCTCGAGGTCGTCCTCGTCGTCGGAGACGGAAGGGCCGCGGTCCATGGCGGCGGAGGGGGAGTGTCGGTGGGCAGTGAGCAGCGCGGGAGAGGCCGAGGAGACGTGGAGTGAGGTGGTGACTGGTTGAGGGAAAACGGGTGGGAAAGACGGAGAGGTTGGATGATGGTGACTGTTGAACCAAACGGTGTTTCTAGACTTTAGTGTTTGCTACCTACTCGTACAGCGTACAGCACTCTTTACCATGGCCTTATATTTAGTTTACCCTAAAAACCATCAAGATCTCTATTATATTGAATCTTGTGACACATGCATGAAATAGTAAATATAGATAAAAACAAAAACTAATTACACAGTTTGTCTATAAATTGTCTATAAATTACGGTCGTTCAATAGTTTTCAATCCAACGAACGATCCGACAGCTAATGCACACCGGTCGCCCACCCTCCTCTCCCCACTTCCCTTTCCCTCTGCTTTTGACGTCATCATAAAAAAACAAAGTATTTATTTTAAATTACTATAACTTTTGAATGATGTATCTATTTTTAATTTCGTCTACATCGGTGTGTTCAACGCGACGAGGCGAACAAAACTAGACCCCCACTTCTATATGTTTCGAAGATTTTTATTTTTCTAGTAGCAATTTATGTATATTAAATTATAATATATAAGTTATATTGCTAACTTATTCTGTTAAGTTATGCTGCTAACCTATTCTGCTAAGTTTTATTGTATAACTTTTATTTGTGTATAATAACTGCATAACTTTCTATACACACTAGTGTGTTAGTTGTGTAACTTATGTACATAAATTGTATTGTGTAACTTATGTCTCCCTCTATTCCAAATTATAAAATGTTTTGATATTTCTACATATATTGATTTTGCTATGTGTATACATATATAGTTGTGTCTAGATACATAGTAAATTCAATTTAGAAAAGTCAACATGCCTTATAATTTGAAATAGTAGGAGTAAACTTATGTACATAAGTTATATACTATAACTTTTTGAGAACGACTAAGTTAGCAATGTTGAGTTATTCCTCAAACTTATGTTGTCTAGAAGCCCTTCTAAGTTAGTATTGTTAAGTTTATTGTGAAAGTTATGCTTTTTAATTCCGTTTTATAAGTTATGAGGGCATGCTTCTTAAAAAAATAAAAAAAATATTAAAGAGCGGGTGATCTAGCAAAAGAAAGTGAAAAGTAAATCGAATGCCTCAAAAGAGAAAGAGAAATGATTCCCGTTCTGTCCAAAAATAGAAAGTAACATATGCACTTTCCAAAAAAGGAAAGAAAATAACTGTCGGAAATTGACCGCTGCTTTCATTTCCACTGAACGTTATTGAAATAGTGGCGTCGTATTTTAAGTCTAGTTACTCCATAATTGGATAATGTTTATCAAATAAAAACAAAAATGCTACATGTCAAAATCTAAAAACTTTTCACATCTAAACAAGGTCATATTGTTGTCTCTAACCCTCAAAATATGTTGTGTGTTTTCCCAATGAGAGCAATGACCAATGCAAGCATATATAATTATAGTAGTCTCATTCAACATATAAGCAAAATTCATTTGAGACAACGTCCAAACTTTCAAGCTCACAATATATACAGACACCATGTGTATAGATCGGAAGAAAATTCTGTGAACCCAGGGTCTATTCTACCGCAGATGCGCCCCTAGGCTCGATCGCTGACGCATGGCAGAGAAATGAATCGAACGCTTCACGAGAGGGGTGGCTCCTCCACACCCATCTCTCGGCTCCGCGCGTTGTGACGTTCAGGCAATCAGGTTTGCATTGCCAGTGGATTGTGTCGTACTCGCCAAATACTGGCATCATTGGAGGCTACTTCATCGTTAGAGGCGGCGACAACAGATCCAGGCTACTGCTTCTACGATGGATCAGTCTTGTGGTCTTGCCGATGACTTAGGCCTTGTTTAGTTCACAAAAAATTTTGTAAAATTTTTCAGATTTCTCGTCACATCGAATCTTTAGACGTATACATGGAGTATTAAATATAGATAAAAATAAAAACTAATTGCACAGTTTGGTCGGAATTGACGAGACGAATCTTTTGAGCCTAGTTAGTCCATGATTGAACAATATTTATCAAATACAAACGAAAGTGCTACAGTGTTGATTTTGCAAAAAAAATTGGAACTAAACAAGGCCTTACAACGGTGCCCAGCTCGCAGGCAAGGCTTTGCCGAGGTCTACCTTGGAGGCTCCTTTGTTCTTGAAAGTTTTTTAGATAATGGATAAAAATATCCGGCCTCTACATCTAGGGGATGTACACAGCCAATTGTTACATAGTTTTGAGAAAAAAATGGCCTGCAAACATCTTCGGGTTGGTGAGATCCCTTGCATCAGCCTTACTATGGCCAACCATGCATGGCAGTAGAGTTTCCTCCGTGCTCTGCTACATTGCCAGTGGATTGTGTCGTGCCCTTTTGTGCTGCCGCTGGAGCAGTGGCCGTGTGGCCGTTCATGCCCTTCTCCAGGGGAAGGTCACGCCGCCGTCATATTCAACTCAGTAGTTTAGGGTTCGCTAGCTGATGACAAAAATACATACGGATATTGTAGCCTCAGCGAGCGTCATTAACTTGACGTGGAGCTGCACTTAGAACCGCGCTCAACGAGCCTGAGCATTGCGTCCCACAGAGCCAAGAGATGCACGCGGAGGAGCCACCACTCCCGTGAAACGTTCGATTCATTCCTCTGCCAGAGCCTAGCTAGGGGTGCATGTGCGGTAGGATGAACCCAGGCCCAGGGTCCACGGAATTTTCTTCCGTTAGATCACGGTTTCTGTCCACGCTTGGACGAAAGCGCAATCTCATTCTTTTCCTCTCACAAGCTAACGTTCCCAACATTCTCTCTCTGAGGCTGGCCTGCATTGAACTGGAGTGACGCTGATGTGATGAGATTATTACCGTACAGGTTTGTCCGATGCTGGTTATATTTCTTCAGGCCTTGTTTAGTTCGCAAAATTTTGGTTTTTGCCTACCGTAGCACTTTCGTTTTTATTTGACAAATATTGTCTAATACGGAGTAACTAGGCTCAAAAAATTCATCTCACAAATTTCAGATAAACTGTGTAATTAGTTTTTATTTTTGTCTTTATTTAATGCTCCATGCATACGACCAAAGATTCGATGTGACGGGAAATCTTGAAAATTTTTGCGAACTAAACAGGGCCTAAATGTCGTTGCATCCGCCAGAGAAGACGTACCAGGAAAGATAGTCGCGGATACCACATGGTCGCGTCCAGCCATTATCATGATCATATCATCGTCGTCGTCGTCGTCACCCCATCGTGTCCTAAAGTTGCGACGTTCAATCCTTCCGTTGAGAAGGCTGTAGGAGCCAATTCCTTCTCAGACATCTCCCAGCTGTCGGCGGCAGGGTAGACCTTGTTGCCGCGGATCGACGGGAAAACGAGAGAGGAGAAACGGACAGCGCCCGTGTTTTGCTTAGGAACACGGCGCGCCCGCGGAGGCCACGGATGGGCACCGTTTCCCGCTTGGCGAGGTACACCTCGTATGCCTTGTATTGTACCCCCTGATGATCCAACAGTCCTTCCCTCGCGACTGTTTTTTTTTTTTCTCAAATACGCAAAAGGTTTGTGCATCATTGTATTAAGTAGAAAAAAAAGTGGTTACACACAATCGTTTTAGCGCTGAAGACAACAGCGAGGGGTGGGGGTGGTTTATTAGAAACAAACATACAGGACAGACATTCCCTTTCCCCATGAAAGAAAGCGAACTACTCGCGAATCAAACAACCAAGGTGCCGGGCCTCTCCTTCAACCCAAAGGTCAGCGCTGAGCTTGATGGTGTTCAGCAGTTGGTTAATGTTGGAGGATGCGTTGCGGAAGCACCGAACGTTACGCTCCTTCTAAATCTCCCAGGCTACTAATGCGAAGAGGGTGTCGGCTCCTCTCTGTCGTTCACCGTGCCAACGCTGCCTCCAACGGTCCCACCACGCAAGAAGGGTCTCGCCGCCTATCAGGGATGCGTCGGCCCCAAGGACCGAGAGTATGGTCCACCAAACCTGACGCGAGAACGAGCATAGGCCACGATGTGGTCAATAGTCTTTGGGTCTTGGTCACAAAGGTAGCATCTTCCCTTGCGACTGTAGCCAGCGGCGGAGCAGCAGCAGCCTCCCGTCGCTCTCCACCAGGTGCACGGTGTCCCTGCACATCAGAGACACCCTACACGTTATCTCGGCGACCACCACCAGCCGTGGCGGCCCCTGGTTGTGGTTGGTACTGGTCGTCGTCGTCGTCGCCGCCGCCGCCTCCAACGCCATGACGGCTCCGGCCTTGGCACAATAGAAGCGGCCAGAGAACGACATGGCTGAGAAGAACCACTGCTGGCTGTCGATCAGCGTCCAGTGGCCGTCGCCGGGCCTGGCGACGACGAGCATCCTCGGGGTAAAGAAACTGATCGCGAGCGTGGCCGTGGAACCGTCGCCGTCGTCAAAGACGACCCCGATGCCTGTGACCTTGAGCTCGTACGCGAGGCTGCTGTACTCGGAGATGTTCGCGCGCGTCGTCTTCCGGGGCAGCAGCGGGTCCAGCGTGGGCAGCTCGGCGAGGTGCCTCGTGGCCGGGTTCAGCAGGCGGACCACGTACGTGGACTCGTCGAGCAGGCCCTCCGTGTGGTGGCCCCGAGCAGGTGGTGCCCGTCGAGCTCCGGGAGCTCCGTCTACACGCACTGGCCGGTGCAGACGTTGAGGACGCGCCGGCCGTCGGTGGCGGCCGGGGCCGGGCGGCGCGGCCTCGCGGAGCATGATCCACCGGCCGGTGCGGGTAGAAGCGGTGGATCTCGAGTGTTTCGCCATCCGATTCAATAGCAGCGGCCCCGAAAATGCGGGAGGAGATAGATAGAAAACGGAGCAGGCAGACTTCTTTCGTTTTCGGAGTAGAAGAGGGGCAAAACGAAACGGCGCAGAGTCCGGACGCTATGCGCCGTTCCACGGAAGAACTGCCAACGTGCTTCTGTCGCTTCAAGTAGAGAGACCTGTATACGTTTCTCTAGAGAGAGTCTAGCCCCTGTGCCCGGCGGCGGTTGGTGTAGTAGGATGGCGAAGCGAGCGGGCTTCCTAGCCCAGATCCTCTCCCATCGGATGAAGCGATCGAGGTCGTCGAGGCTATGTTTTCCCTGCTCTTCCGCGCACATCCAAATCCAATCTCGGGGAGTCAAGCGAAAGCACGCCTGCTTTTCCACCGCTCCCTCCTGCTCCCGGGGAGCCAAGCGTGCGCGCACCGCGCTCAGCGCTCGGCGGGACTGGGCGAGCCTCGGGGACGACGGGCCTGCGTGCCTGATCGCGCAGCGCGTCCTCGCCAACGACGTGGCCGACTACGTCCGCTTCCGCGCCGTGTGCCGGCCGTGGCGCCGATGCTCCGTGGACCCGCGCTCTCAAGGCGGCCTGGTCCTGGACGACGGCCGCTTCCACCCCCGGCAATGGGTCATGCTCGACAAGGCCCTCGTCGCGGGCCCCCGCCGCCACCGCTTCCTCAACGTCTCCACCGGCGAGTGCATCCGGACTGACCTGCTGCTGCCGGACCTCGCGGACCACACGTTGCACGCGGTCACCAACGAGGGCCTCCTCCTGCTGCTCCACAGGCCCAGCCTAGTCATCCGCCTGCTGAACCCGCTCACACGCCGGCTCACCGACCTCCCGCCGGCGACCACGCTGATGACAGAGCAGCAGCTGTCCAGGTCCAGGCAGGGTGGGGGTGATCTGGGAGAACGTCTCTCCGTTTATAGTGCCGGCCTTGCAGTCGCAGACGACGACGCCTCCACCACAGTGATGACAGTGGCGATCTATTTCCGTTTCCCCATGGGGATCGCCGTCGCTAAGCCCGGCGATCAGTGTTGGACCCTGGTCCACGACAGATACGTCACCGCAACCTTGTCGTTCGCCGGCCGTTTCTACTGCACCATCGGCACTAGCGTCATGGTGCTGGAGGACAGCTCTGCGACGACTTCAGATCATCCGCGGCTGGTGATGGCCGTCAAGCCGTCGTTCCATATGTCCGGGATGGCTGACAGCCTTCACCTCGTGGACAACGCCGGGGAGTTGATGCTGGTGCACCGGCTGCTGTGCAAGGACGACAACGACGACGCCCATGGTGAAAAATACAAGATGGACTACAGGGTGTACCGTGTGGATCTGGACGCTGGTGCCCTAGTGCCGGCGAAGAGCTTGAACGGGCGGGCAGTGTTCATAGGCCGCCGCCGCGCCATCTCTGTACGCGCTGGGGCTTTTTCCTCCGTCTCTGCTGATACTCTCTACTTGGGCTCTGATTGTGATGAGAAAACGACGATGAACAAAATCCAAGCGTATAATGTTGCAGATGGAAGCGCCCAGCCATACCACCACGACTCCTGCATCGACATGGTGCAGCCTTATGGCGTCGTCGACTGCATCTCCCACTGTATCATGGGCAGCGGCAGGCATCTTCTCTGAGAGTTCATGGATCGATCGTGGTTGTTTTCTGCAAGTTTATTTATAGTTTTTTTTTGACTTAATTAATACTATGTAATGTTGCATCTGTAGTGTACCCTCAAATTATGTATGAATGTGGTTATGAGCCTATTTATGTTTGTCTCCTCATTTAGCATGAGTATATGCCTTGTTGCGCTGACTCGCCTCATTAGCATGTGTTTAAGCATTGGTACATTCATATGTTTAATTATTTGTGCAAGCATAAGCTGGTGTTTTTTTTAATGTAAACATACGCTGATGTTTTGAACTACAGCCTAGCTACTAGTTGTTTCTTGAACCTTGAACTGCTCATACTACCTGTCTACCTGACAATAAGAGAGAAGATGTGGAGTGGAAACCAAACAAGAAACGAGACTCTAAGCCTCATCTCTATTTGACTATTTGGCTCCCTGATGAAACAAAAGATTGCTGTGATCTGGTGAAACAAAATCTGTTCTGATCAAAGAATCCACGATGCATGGTGGAATTCTGGAACGATAGAGTGTGGAGTTGGATGGTTCTTAGCGCAAAAGCAAGAGCGAAGGCCAATAAAGAGGCAGGGCTACATTGGTACTTGGTAGTGAATTGCCCAGTTATTTACAAAACATAATATTCTTTAGGCGACAAGATGGAGCACCACATCTCTTGTTGAGTACTTAGGCCAGTCTTAATAAGGTTCGGTGTCTCAATTTTCAAGGCTCTCATGGTTGTTTTGTTGGTGCTTGGCTATTGCAGGGACACGAAACCCTGGTTACAGTAAAAATATAAAAACTAGGTGCACTTGGTAATAAACATGAGTAAAGTCGAAGAATGCAGAGTCATCTTCTTTAATAAGTACACAAATCAGCACATGGTTCCTTTTCAGTATAACGCACCACCGCGTATCATGGAGTCCACGAAATATATGAAAATACGTTACTATCAGCGAGCTCTGACTCTGAGTCTTGTGTTTGTGTGTTCTGAGAACAAGCTGCTTTTGTTTCTCCTCTGTTTCGTCCCAAGCATCAAAGCCCAAGCTTTGGAGCTAAAAATCTGCAACATTTGGCTCCTTAATCAGCTCAGGCAGCCAATGGTTGCCCTCTTCATGTGCAGTAGGCCAGCATGTGACTTGGAGGACCAGCCTGTCAGCAACGCTTGTGTTGTGCACAAAAAAACGCGCAGAAAGGCCCCCTGCAATGCAATCGAGGAATGATTGAGAAAAAATTGTTATTACAGGACGTGAAACAATGTGCTTTATTGTTATAGGACTTCAATCCTCGACTTCGTTAAAATAACCTTTAAAACATCGACACTTAGTTATATATATGACATTTGATCCTTTCGATCACTTTTCTCAACTAAAATATATGTATTTAGCCATGAGATGACATTTGTGCCCTTGTGTGTTTGGAGGGTAGGTGCAACATGTCTTGTTGAGCAAGATGGAGCACCACATCTCTTGTTGAGCCAGCATAGTTCATGTACAACAGGTGGACTATGCTGGCTGGCTGGCTGCCGCCGCCACCGTGAAGGTATGTCACACATTATTAATTTTTTTTAAAAAATACAATAAAAATTCCTAAAAGATAAATATAAAAATTTTGGGCATATAACACAATATAGACCACTAGGCGGTGCGCCCATGGCACCAGCGCCACGGCCAGGCCATGCCCCCGACCTGCTAGGGCAGCCTGGACATCAGGGGCCGTGGCCATGTCCTCCCCTTGGCCGCTCATCGTCCTACCTTGGGCACCCGGCGTGGCCAGCCCTAGTGCGCCACCATGGCTGGCTGCTGTTGGGGCTTCACCGGCCCGTGCGACCGGACCAAGGGAGGGCACTGTCGGGAATGGCCGGCCACCGTCGGCAGTGCCGGCCCCGAGTTTTTTTAAGGCCTGGGGCGAAAAAAAATCCGGACCCTTTATATATTATTTAGTTCTCGCTAAAAATTATTTTTTTAGATTTTTCGTCACAATGAATCTTACGGCATATGCATGAAGCACTAAATATAGTTAAAATAAAAACTAATTACACAGTTTGCCTATAAATCGTAAAATGAATCTTTTGAGCCTAGTTAGTCCATCTGGATAATAATTGCTCAATAAAAACGAAAGTGCTTTAGTACCTAAAACCAAAAAATTTAGGAACTAAACAAGGCCTAAGGAAATTTTTTTTGGTTTTGTTTATTGTAGCACTTTTGTTTGGGTTTGGCAATTATTGTCCAATTATAGACTAATGCCTTGTTTAGATGCGAAAAGTTTTTAGATTTTGATTTTGATACTGTAGCACTTTCGTTTTTATTTGACAAACATTGTCCAATCATGGAGTAACTATGATTAAAAGATTCGTCTCGTGATTTACAGGCAAACTGTGCAATTAGTTTTTATTTCCATCTATATTTAATGCTCCATGCATATGCCGCAAGATTTGATGTGACAGAGAATCTTGAAAAAATTTTGGTTTTTGGGTGAACTAAACAAGGCCTAACTAGACTCAAAAAAATTGTCTCGCAAATTACAGGTAAATTGTGTAATTAATTATTTCTTTTATCTATATTTAATACTCCATGAATGCGTCTAAAAATTCGATGTGACGAGAAATCTTAAAAATTTTTAGGAACTAACAAGGTTGTAGTTGTTGTTATTCTAGAATAAGAGTCTGATGGGTTCTCCTTGCTAAATTTTAGTCACTTTAGTAGCTAAACTTCTAAACACACTGACTAAAAAAAGCTAAAATAGTTTAGTTACACTAGTCACCCAAGAGTAGCTAAAATAATTTTAGCTGGCTAAAATTTACCAGAAGGAACCAAATAGGGTCTAAATATTCTACATCGTAAGCCAAAACTAAGCAGAAAATATATTGAATAGTATTGAACAATGTTGAATATCATTAAGTACTACACCGAGACCATAAAAAACTGACCAACACCGAAACACAAATATTGAACGATACTAAATTCTGTTCAGTATAACAGTTATAAATACTTAACTCTACATACAAAAGCAATATTTATATGCAACAATTTATATAAATATATAAATACCTTAAAAAACATTATATGGTTCATACTGGGGGTGGACCCTTGTCTAATTGGGGGCCCAGGGCAGCCGCCCCGCTTGCCCGCCTCCAGGGCCAGGCCTGATCGTCGGTGGATCGCCAAGCTAGGGCTCCATGTCAGGGCAGGGAAGACACTTAAATGGTGAGACAGAGGGTAATACGACATGGCAAAATATATGTATTTTAGTTGAGAAAAAAGATTAAAAAGATAAATATCAGGTATAACAAAGTACCAACCATATTTCAACATCCGCGGTCAGAGTGCTGTGAGCTCTTAGGTGTCAATCTCCAGTTGGTTCTTCTGTGGCAGTACCTGGTTGTTTCTTGAACTGCTTACTCGGCAAACGGAGAGAAGATGTGGCAAGCAACAAAGGAGAGAAGACTCTTCAAGCCTCATCTCTATTTAACTGTCCGGTGAGGGAAAAAAGTTCTGATCAAAGAATCCATGGTGGAGGTGGAATTTCGGATCAATATAAGTGGCGGGGTTGGGTTGGTTCTTGGCACAAAAGCAAGATCAAAGCTCATCTGTCCGTATCCTAGCTTTGGTGGCCCGCAGAACAGGGGAAGGTGTAAAAAGGGGGAAACAAGGATTAGGTGGCAGAGGAGGCAGTGAAATCCAGCCAAATCTCTTGTGGACGCAATATTTCTTCCCGATTGCTGGTGCGTAAGATCCTAGCTGAATCCGTAGGTCGGGCGCTAATCGGAGGAACTTGCATCGATTCTTTCGTTCTGACGGATAAGAGGTGAGTTCTCCTGTAATAAATAGCTAGTCAAATCGTTGGAATTCAATCGATCTCCTCCTCGGCTTAACCATGGTCGTTCCGTTGGTGCTTGCCGATTTGCAGGGACGGTGTTTGTGGAATTGCCTCCTTGGAGGCGGCTGGTGAAGTGGTGAGAGGGAGCAAGGATGACGATGCCGTGGGGGCTCGCGGCCTGCATCGTGGACATGGTGTGGGCGGTGCTCGCCGGCTGGGTGTCCACCTGCTTGGTCATCGCCAACGAGGTCGCCCGCGGCATGCGCAGTGGCGAGATCGGCCCATTCGTTGTCGGCTGAGTTATTCGACCGGCTTGGGTCGTTCATTCGTTCCTGCATTTTAGGTCAGTTATCAGGTCAGGTCTTCCTTACCTCTGAATTGAGAAGATTAGCAAAATTGAAGATGATTCAGACCTTCTTTTTTAACCTTTTCCTTGTGCAAGTTCGGGCAATGGAGGAATGTGCATGTGTTTTTCTTCACAGCTCTTCTGTTTTTTATATCCTGGCATTACAAATGTTTTTTGTTAGTTGTGATTATCATTTAGTACTAATATATAGTACTTAAAAAGGGAAAGGAAATGTTGTTACTGGTGGAATGTTACAGTTCTCTTTAGGTTCAGCTGAACTAGAGATCATGATTTTCCTTCCCCAAAGAAACAAAAATAATGGAAATAGATATCATGATCATGTACTGTCATAGTGTCATGTATCATACCGGAATGCAAAACTTACATGATTTTTGCGTATGCCTTGACTCATGATCAGGTGTCGTTTATGATGACATAATACAATGGTACAGTTAGGGAATCCTCTATTCATCATATTGTCAGTTATTCTTGTTTATCGCCGAATCCAACCTCTAGTTTTCATTTGCTTTGGTAATGAAGTGTCAAAATTATTTACAAAAGCTATAATTAGCTACTAAGCTTCCAAGGCTAAAGAACACCATATTTTGTTCCCTCAAAAAAGAGAACACAAGTATTGCTTTCAGTGTAAGGACTGGGACAGTATCACCATTACATACGCAGTGTGTTTATTGAATCTCTTGAATCCTGATTGACCTGAAAATATACACTTCTGACTTCCAGCAGAAGTAGCTGAAATCGCTACTCCTGGATATAAACTAGTTTCAACATACGTGCTGAGGCGATCTTTATATTTCATATAGTGCAGTTGTGCATTTGATGGTTTTTGCCACGGTCCAGTGGTTGTATAAAAGATGTCTTCATTATAGCTAAGCATTCTTTCACGGCCAATTTCATTTCACTGTGGTGTTTGCATGGCAATAATGTCAACACAAAGGCACTATGTTTCTTTCTACTTGTTGCTCTTCCAACGACTTTATCTAATGATCTACCTCTTGTTGCAGATAGTGTATTTTTCGTTCCAGTACATTTCATACACAGCATTATACTGTACAAAGAACATAGATTGGATGGCTTCGGGCTTAAGAACTGGAGGATGACTTTCTAGGATTTTTCAGTTGTGATCATCTTGCAAGTGTTTGTGCAATCACACAAGAACATGTGATGTACTTTGAGTGGTATATGTCAAGAGATTGTCCTGTAAATAATTCAAAATTTAATTCGCATATTTAATGTTTTCTGTTCTTGAAAATGGTCTGGGGACTCCAGTTTCTACTGATGGGAGCATCTTTTTTTCCTGACATCCCGACACTGGCTCTGGCTCCAATTCTGCAAGCCATTGCACTGCTGCCTAACGCCATGCGCTCTGCATTCCCACGACATATAAAACGCCTATCTGAACTCTGAAATAACATCGATTCAGAAATTGGAAAGATGGAAGCTTCCAAAAGCCTAAGTAATTGATTCATGTCGATGAACAATATGAATTCTTGGGCTTTAAAAAAACAAACGAAGAATGATCCATGCTTTGAGGTCCATTTTGGTAGGAACTGCTTAGATCTCATAAATTGTCTTTCATCAGTCATCAATTAGTCGTTTTGAGCCAACTGTTATGTGTTCAATGGAACCTGACAACTCCGTAGTCAAATGATCATAGAAAATGTGCACTAATCTGTCTACGCAGGTTTATTCAGCTATAAACCCCAACTAACAAACTCACGTGCTTGAAGAGCAGGCTCAGATGATCAATCAACAAAAGGGGAAAAAGCCTCAAACACCTTGAGATGTTAACCATGCTACTTCGAAGTGATAAAACTTCAAAGAAATATGTGACATCACAACACTGTATAATAAGAACCATAGTCCATTTCTACAGATATCGAGATTTCCATACAATACATGTTTCAAGTTACAGCAACAATCTGCTATCTCAATTCAGAACACAACCCTTGTGCACATTTTTCTTGTTCTGCTAGCAGGCAACATCACTCATTCACTCTCGTCTTCGACTTATGTGATCGCGGCGATCGCGATGTTTGTATTTTTTCTTGTCCTTTTCCTTCTTTTTCTCTCTCTTATCTTTTTTCTCTGACTTCTTTTTCTTTTCCTTTTTACACAGTGGTTCAGAGCTTGATGCCCTTCCATCCAAAGTATCCTTATGCCAATGACCATCAGTAGACTTGGACCTCAAAAATGACGGCTTCTCTGGACCTTGTACTCGGCGTTCCCATTTTTCTTCCACACGTATGTCAGGACTAGGTCCGTTGTCCTGATGACGAGACAAAGAATCAAGGTATGGACCAGGCTCGTCCATCCTAGAACCAACAGCCCCACGTCCTCGCTTTGCCCTAACAGAACAGCAACAATAAACATGTCAGCAACAATATGCTGATAGGTAACACAAGGAAAATAGTTAACAGACGGAAAGGTTTGCAGCATAGATAAATTTAAATACACCACATAATAGGATACCAGCACTAATCAATAGATAATGTGGTACTATTATCAAAGAGATACACAGGTGTTACATCAAGAAATAAATGGATATTTCTCGCATAAAATAAAATAAATGAATATTCTAACTGACCTTGAATGAAGAAATCTTTCAATCTCATCATCCCTGAGACCATCCTCCTGGTCTGAGTAAGGATTATTATAAGTGGTCCCTTCTTGTTCGACCCTTGAGCTGGAGCTATGGTTTCTCAATTCACTTTTGCGCTTCTCACCTCTAAAATCATCACGATCGTTACTTCTGCTTTTCACCTTTGACTCTAACTCCAGTTCCTTTTCCCTGGCACGCCACATTTCATTGACCTCCACAACACGGTTTGCTGCAGGACAAACAGCATATTTCAACTCAGAACAATGTATGAACATGCTACTTGATGTCATTAAGAAAATAGTGAAATGGGCTCAGTATACTTTTTACCCAAGAACATAAGGTCAATACAATGCAGGAAAGTGTTTTTTTCTACGTTGATTAGTTATGTCATTAAAAATTGGTGACATGGGGCCAGATGGCTAGTATACTTTCTCCCCCAAGAAAAGGTCATTGTACTCACAATAGCCTAATTCAATTTTTTTACAGGATTACATGACTCAACTGTTTTTTTCTAATGTTGATTTGTTCCACAGGACCTCCAAAAACATAGAAAATGTTGAAATTGAGTGATAATAACAATTCAATAAACTAAAAATACAGCTGCACAATTCTAACCTTGCTGAACTCCACGAACCGTGGCTGTGAGGAACCGTGAGTTTGGACGATGCCTAACATTAGGTTTTCGAAGATATGCATGAACACCTTCCCTGTCAGCCTCCAACTGCAATCTCCGAGCCTCTTCAATTAGCAAAGAAGCGAGACGATTCTCTGTCTCCAGATCCATTGTCTAACTCCAAGCAACAACTGGCAATCCAGAAATGAAATCTTTAGTAATTCGAAAAATAAGATAACATCAAAAGCAGTAAACAAAAAATATTGGCATATTACTCCATTAATGTTTGTTAGAGCAAAACAAGGAACTTCTATATTTCCATCATATAATTGATAACAATGTCTTGATCTCTACTATTTTGCTCAGGCATAGCGGTAATGTGGCCACGCCACTAGGACAATAAAAGAACATATTTCTATAGCATAAAGCCAAATAATTTTGTACACCATGCATAAGTATTGGATATCATTCAGTCATTATCAAGATGCAAATGTGTAGGGTTCAAACAGTCTTATTAACCAAAAAGTGGTGTGGCAAGGTTGATGCATAGATCTGGAGTTCTGGACCATGGACGGCAACAGTAGTTGCAGAGGAACGGTACAAGATAATTTTTGGTGTAAGCTAGGTCGGTTATCAGGTTATGTACTAATGTGAACACCACAAATATGACTTTACTAATGATACAAACATACATGGGATCTAGTACATCTCACCCAAAATAATTATAACAGGAACACTAAAAAATAGATATTCCTAAAATAGTTCACAATGAGCAATTATAGAATACAACACGTCTCCTATATATATGCTATCCATCCCAATAAAATAATTACCAGCCAAAAAGATTCCTCAAGAACTGTGAATCAATGAGTCAAGAATGAAAGTACCAAATGTAATCGAGTATTTCTTAGGAAATAATTCTTAAACAAGAAACCTAGGGAAAACACAAAGTTTTAGTAGTGTCATAAAGATCAGAGATGCAGTTGCGTTGTTTGAACAGGAAAGACACAACTTGACCACCATGGCATGACTTAATGTGTCACAGGGTTTAATTTGAAACGTCCAAATTTTGGGAAATAACTAATACTAGGGGTGCGAATTTGAGACTAAAGAACAGTTGTGATCAAGCAATGCATGGGAGGATGGATGAATAATAAGCAAACTGTCAAGAAATGTCAACAGGCATGGAGAACTACGCACATTCCACCCAAGGAAAACTAAATTCTCGCATTTTTTTGGAATAAAACTTCAACTGATTCTTTCAGACTTTCGACGATGTACCAAACTAATAAACATTAGTGCCCATAGAGCATGTCTATCCTATATGTAAGATCACCGGCGGAGCCAAGGCCCGGCCACCCTGGGCAGCTGGCCGGGCTCCCACGTTACAGCAGAGGCGGGAGGGGGAGAGGGAGGTGCGTACCCAGGGTCGCCGGCCGGTGCGCGGAGGACGGAG
>Ga0182004_10000081_pt1 | contig 38173 bp, 26 predicted proteins | sample Sormic07211540_1_FD_120479 | JGI IMG/M metagenome (GOLD analysis project Ga0182004, IMG submission 120479) | Endophyte microbial communities from Sorghum bicolor roots, Mead, Nebraska, USA - 072115-40_1 MetaG | ecosystem: Host-associated > Plants > Roots > Unclassified | place: USA: Nebraska...
AAAATATGGTTGTGTATAAATCTAAGGGCTATAGTTTACGGGTGTTACATGGGGTCTCACATCAAGTGTTCGGATGTTTTAATATTAAAACAAATTACAGAAGTTCTCCGCGAGACGAATTTATTAAACCTAATTAATCTATCATTAGTAGCATGTTTACTCTAGTACCACATTATTACATCATGGACTAATTAAACTTAAAAATTTATCTCATAAATTAATCATAATCTGTATAATTAATTATTTTTAGTCTATATTTAATACTCTATGCATGTGCCTAAACATATGATGTGATAGGAGCTGAACTTTAGGGGGAGGAAGTAAACAAGGTTATCTATACACGAGCAAGATATGAGTAGATGTGATAGGTAGATGGGAGAGAAAGAAGACATGTGATTGAACAAAAAAATATATACATACTATCAATTAGGAATATAATTTCTATATATAGTATATATACAAACTAATGACATAGAAATTATTCTTGATTTTTAGTATTGGAACTGCCCTAAGTACTTGTATGCTACTAGGTGGGACAACATGTAAGCATGCATTTTTCTTTCATGGTTACTAATCTTGCTCCTAACACTAAGCATGCATCTTTCTTTCATGGTTACTAATCTTGCTCCTAACACTTTGATCGTGTGCATTATTATATAACATAGTGCTTTGCATGCATGATTGACTGCTTTTACTTGCCCACTACACCTGAGATGACGTTCCTGAAATTCCTCGTGCACCCACGCTCCACGAGCCTGACTTCGTGCACCATTGTCATATTCATTATTAAGGGCAGGGGCGGATCCAGCACGAGGGATGTGGGAACTTAAGCCCCCTACCCATTGGAGCTTCATGAAATTCACAAGGGGGTAGGAGAGATGAGAAGAGGAAATGAAAGGAAGAGAAGGAGGAAGAAGGGGGATGAGTAGTTTTTTATGATGGCAGGAAGCTTCTAACAAGTGACGATGATATCATCAGTGCCATCCAAATAATAATTCCTTAGATTCAAGCCACCATGCTGACCCGTATTGTGACGGTCGAGAATGTCATACCGACCAATTCGTAACCGAGCCAGATCTACTATGACCCAAATCCAGTGGACACATATGTTATGTAGCTCAACTAGTAAGGAACGTGGACGTTAATCAGTTAATGTCTTGAGTTGGAATATAAAAAAGATATATTTTCTGATTTTTTAACTACTTTTAGACAAATACTACATCCCCACCTATACAAGCAAATTGTTCATGAAACTCCTAATCAACTTTTTTTCACGAGACTCAGTTATAGACGCAAACACTTATATACATGAGCGCACACTCACTCTTATAAAACATTATCTAAAATTTCTTCTAGATTTGAACCCATAGCTGATGATAGAACTAAAATAAATAACTTTTGTTTTCCACTCACTCGAGCCCATGCTCTTTTTTTATCAATTGCTAATTTTGACCTTTCTTCCTGTTTGATATTATAGTCTTGGTGTATATAGAAATTTTCTTATGGTCTAATTCTAAGTGGTAGTAAATACAAAAGAAATAGCAATATTTGATTGATGAATATATTCTATAAACAATTCACCACCAATGCCGATTGACCATGTGGAGCCGAACCCGGTACTGATACACTATGTATATAAACATATTATTTATATAAGTACATAGCATACAAAATTATCTAAATAATTAAAATATTTTTATAATTTACAGTGAAGAGAGTAGAAAATTCGAAACCATAGCTGTCCTTATATTTTCACCAAGACAAATAATGTCTTCATCGGCTTTCCTTTAAGACTATAATCCAGAACTGGAACGCCTCACACCTTCAAGTCAAACATCCTTGAAGCTCTAGCTGAGCAGTCCATCAAATGCCGGTCTCGTAATTTCTTTTGCAAAGGTTCGATATCCTAATTTTAAGAGTACCAGTACTAAAGTGATCTCGATGCTAGAAATTATATCTAGTTTCTATGTTTTTTAAATGGTACAGACACTACACATATAAATATATTTTCATTGCTGGTTCTTTTAAAACAACTTTTGTCCATATCTCCTTTTTCTAGAGCAAGAGTAATATAGCTGGTTGCTAGCTATATGAAAACTTACAACAAATCTATCAATGTCTATACTCGTGGATGTTTTCATTTAAATACACACAAACTAAAAAAATTATGAGGATATCACATTATCTTCTCTAATTATGTCACATTACCATTTTACTCATGTACTAATTAATGTAGTAGTTAGCTCACCTATGGTCCAATTGTCGTTTCTCATGAAGGTTTTTTTGGTCCGTGTGTATATTCTCTTTTCTCCACCTCGACATTCGCCATGTATAACCTTTTAATATACTTGCTCTTATTATTTACTCGTCGCATCTCTTTGTATCTTGGTTTTTATGTAGATATAGTTTTTTTATCTTTAATTATATCACATTATCAGTCTGCATACTCAATACTTTAATTAATAATTATAGAAACTATTTAAATCATTTATGACGTGTTTGATTTATGGAATCACCTTATGCTTCACGAGGTGGTGTATCATAAGTTTGAGTATGTTCACTTGGCAGGAAAAGTCATGGCTGGAAGTACTGTTTTCTAATTTATTATTAGAGAAAAACACTAACAGATTCAATATATAAACTTAAGTGAACATGCTCTTTATCTCATATATTTTTTTTTTAAAATAAATCAACTCATTTTATTCTACAAACTATATAAAATTTAAAAAATAAGAAGAAAATAAACCATCTCATTTTTCAATCAAACACATTTGGCCCTTGTTTAGTTCTATTTTTTTGTAAAATGGACACTGTAGCACTTTCATTTGTATTTGATAAATGTTATTCAATAATGGACCAACTAAGCTCAAAAGATTTATCTCGTAAATTATAGATAAATTATATAATTAGTTATTATTTTTTTTATTTAATATTTATGCGTATGCCGCAAAATTTGATGTGATGAATAATTTAATTTTTTTGTAATTTTTTTAGAACTAAACAAAGCCCTGGATGGATTGAGAGAGCTCTGCTTCGACTTGGGCAACTGCATCCGTCCCTCCCAAGTCCCAACTGCCAGCGACAGACAAACCGGTCAGGTACAATGTATCTGAACACTGGGTCCGGAAGCCAATAGAGCCACGTCACCCGAAAAAAATTTGACCTCGCTCCCGCTGCGTCTCGATCGCGGGGCCATTGACGGGCCCTTCCTATCCCCGTCAGCTATCACCTGCCTGTCCTCACAAAAAAACATTTCCCACACGTCGGCGACCACACCACTGTTGTTTAGCCGTTGACCTGCGGGACCCATGACCACAGGCCCGTCCCCAGCCATGTAGGTCCTACATGTCATTGGGGGCATAGCTAAAACGTGGGGCCCTGGCCATCACGGGCGAACGCGTGGAAAGCGACCGTCGTGGGGCCGGCGCATCAGCGGCGCGAGCATTTGGGTCGTGGTCGTGGAGCTCCGCGCGCGGCTGCGGCACCGCTCGCAACGTCACTCGCACGCCACAAATTACGGGAAGGCCCCTGCCGCCGCGAACCAAAACCCCAGCGCCCGTAGCAGGAGACGACCGCTCTGGGCAATGCCGTCCACGCGCGCGCTCCGGCGGTTCGACCCGCGACGGTCGCCGCCGGCACGACAGAGCTCGCAGGCGGCGGCGGCCGCCGCGAAGGAGGAGGAGGAAGCGTGCCCGTGGCTGCTGTCCTCATCCTCCACCTCGTCGTCTTCCTCCTCGGCCTCCGCGCTCTTCAAGCACTCCGCCACCTTGTCGGCGGCTGGGCCGAGGGCCGGATCGGGGACGCGCGTGTACCCGCTGCGGGACTTCCCGGGCGGGGACGCGGCCGCGCTCGGCGGCGCGTTCCGGGACAACGTGCGGTGGCTCCTGAAGCAGTGGAGCTGCGCACCGGGTTCCGGGTCGGCGTGGCGCGCGCTGCTCTCGGACGAGCGTACGGGCGCCTTAGTCCCCATCGTCGCCGTGGAGGAGCTCGCCGCGGCGTCGTCATCGCCGCTCTGCGATCTCTGTCGCTGCGCCGGTGAGTTGGCTTCGCTTCCCTGGGCCTTCATCGCGTATTTGGGCACAGCACGCGCTTCTTTCATTCGTGGGGTTTTGAATGCTTGATGGATGTGCTGATTAGGTTTTAGTCGTGAGTTCTTCCCGATTTTTGCTGATTTGGATGTGCGGATTAGTAGAGCTGTTGTTACAAATGCTCTGTCTCTGTGTGATTTGTGGGCTTTGTGAATTGTGACCGTAGGGAGATTCTTGGGGGATACTTTTCAGTAATAATTACTTGCAATTATCGTTCCTACCTGTTGAGAAATGCGCTGAATGAGTGTTAAACTACTCCTAATTCTGATTACATACAACGTTGGGTGAATAATAGGAATTGCATTTCTGTTCAACATTCTTGCATTTATGACCCGTTATTTTTCTGTGCACATTGCCAGGAATTGACGACTCCATGTTGCTTGTTTCAAATTTTTTTAAATCACTTCCAAAAATACCAGTGCAGTTAATGGTGGCCCCATGCCTCTTAAAGTTTCTTTCTTCTTCTGGAAAAGATGTTGTTTCGTGCATTGATTTACATCCTAGTTCTGTAAATGCCAACTCAGCAATGGTCGAAATAAGTGCATGATCTGGACCGCAATTTCAGGTTGGAGCCACCACTGGGTGTCAAAGCGGAAGTACCATTTCATCATTCCGGCAGTGGTCGACTGGGACCAGCCATTCAGTGCTGATGCGTTGCTTGGGCACACCGATCACCTTCTACATGGTCTGATCCATAGTAATGGCTTTGGTCACCTTGTCACTCTCCATGGTCGTGATGGTGGCTCCACTTTCCTCTCTGGCTGCCAGATCATGGATATATGGGATCAGCTTTGCGCAGCTCTCCGTGTAAGGTAATATTCTCTTTCTTCCCTGTTCAGAAATACTCTTCAGTTAAGTACCTGTTAGCTAGTTGTGCTTTAAGTATACCAGCAAATTCTGAACTTTGGTAACTTTATGAAGGCTGTAAACTCAAGAAAGATAACCCACCTTGTTTCTATCTTCTGAGCTATGGAAGGTTTCTGTGCAGAGCCGTCTCTATTGTGGACTTGACTCAGAAGCACTCTGTGGACCTCCGTCTCCTGCTTGGAGTGGCACAAGGCAAGACATGGTTCACTCGCTGGGGGTACTGCCTCGCCAAGGGTTGTTTCAGCGTGTCTAGGTCCACTTATGCTGCTGCACTTGAAGCCCTTGCTACCCTGCCTGTTGATTGTCTCCGTAGTCGTCATGTCCGTCGTGTGGTCACCATCTACCGCCGCCTATCCAACAAACCTCTGGCTACAGTCCGTGAGTTCCTCCTCTGCCTCCTTGATTGGAAGCACCTTGAGGCCCCGCATTCTCCTCCTCGCGTGAAGACATCCCCACGGCTGATGTTCTTGCAGCCAAAGTCATGTATGGTGAAGAGGCTCAGGCAGCCATGCCAACGCTTTGAGGACGTAGTTGACCTGCTTGAGTGTCGGTGGTCAAAGAAGCGTCTGCTTAGTGCTGCAGAGGTTGTTGTTGAAAAGCTGCGGGAGCATGCCGATGGCACAAGGATAACACGGCAGGCAGTGCGAGATGCTGCCAGGGGTTCCATCGGTGACACTGGTCTCCTGGACTTCGTCATCAAGTCCCTCAGTGACACTGTTGTTGGTAACCACATTGTGCGCCGCGTGCCTGACCCTGAGAATCGTGTGCTTCATTTCAGCCTAGAGGAATATGCTGATCCTGAGCCACAGCCGCAGGCAGATCATGAGCTTGAGCCAGTGGAAATTGATGCAGAGCACAGCCCTCCTGCAGTCCGATGGCCAAACACAGCAGAGGCGGAGCGGGATCTGCGTGCTGTGTGCCGAGCAATGGTGGAGGCACGCAGTGAAGCAGCACAGGCTGTACTGGACTGCAAGCACTGGGTGAAATGGTGGGGCCTTAGGGATGAGTCTGATGACCAGCTAAGGTTCCTTGTCGAGTGGCGACCACAGCCATGGGAGGCTACTGAACTTACAAAGCCAATGCCGCCAGGGGATATCGTGGTAGTACCCCTGCATACATCCATTGGTGAGCTGCTTGTTGAGGCGGAGCATGCTCTGCGGGATACATACTGCTTCTTTGAGGATTTTCAGGCCGAGTCACTGGATGGCATTGCTGGGGATAAATGGGATCCGGTGATGCTTGGTGGAGCAGAGTCTGGTGACACCATCGGTGTGCACGGCCACGGAGCGGACATGGAGACTGGGCTGCGGTGCCAGGGAGGTGCAGATGCGTGGGAGGTGCAGTGTGTTTGTGGTGCACAGGACGACGATGGCGAGCGCATGGTGGCATGCGATGCATGCAATGTCTGGCACCATACACGCTGTGTCGGCATTGCAGATGGTGCTCCGGTGCCACCATTATTTCTCTGCATATCCTGTAGTGGCGCGCTCATGGACGCTGGACCAATTTCTGGGTGAGACACTAACGGTACCTGAAGTTAAGTGACAATTCTTTTGCACCTTTTTCCGGTTATAAAGCCTGACGGTAGTAGTGTAAAGTGCGTCGCTGTAGTAATACCGAATGTGTAGTAGTCGACTAATCGTAGTAGAGTAGAGGATTAGGCAGTAGAAAGAGAAGCACTATCCGACTGGAAATTTTGTACAGGGACATATTACAGAAGAGATGCGGTAAATAGCTGTCCTGTGATCTGCGCCTTTCAACCGTCTGTGAATCTTGGCAACGAAGTTTAAATTGTTCACTGTGTTATAAGAATCTATTTGTTGCGAGATAAAAAAAAATATTTGTTGCTGTTTGATTTGCCGTTAGTCACTTAGTCTACAGTAGTGTTTTACGACAATAATTTTTGTGGTTGGCTGCCTTCTGTTGTTGGGATGCACTGGTCAGATTGCTGCAATGCTGCACGTCCGGTCCATGCTATCTTAGTTCCGTTATACATTTGTTGCTCCGTGCATCTACTTGCTTCAAGCTTGTTTTGAGAAGCTTTACAGTTTTTTTTTAAGATTACACTGCACACGTATACATGCAAAACTAACCCTATGAGCATATTTGAAAGCTGGGCCAACAAATCATCAACTTCTAAGATGGCTTACATTAACAAGAAAATAAAATGAGAAGTCTAAAATGATTTGATATGGAGTCAAGACAGTTGAAGGCAATTTTATTGCAACAACAAAAATATTACTCTCTCTGTTACAAAATAAATATATTTCTGACGCCACTAGAGAAATGATATATTTATAAGCTCCGTTCGCTCAGGCTTATGTTGGCTCCTCACCTGCATCATCTGGCTTCTCTGTAATGGATTAATTAAAACTTCTTTCCTGTTAAAGAAACATAGGTCTAACCCGATCGTGAAAAAATGTCTCCATTAGAAGGTGTTGATGCATATTATGCTTGAACTTATTAGCACTACTTTCTAGCCATAGATTTGCGTTTTTCTCTCACAACAAATTAGCATCAGCATTGTTAGCATTTTTTTCAGCTGGCCGAACAGAGTAAATAGAGAATGGTAAAGCCTACTTCGACTAAGTTGTCACTTAGTGCCTATTTGTTTTCCCCTACTAAATTTTAGTCAGCTAAACTTTAGTCATTTAGTAGCTAAACTTCTAAACACAATAAGGCCTTGTTTAGTTTCAATTTTTTTTTGACAAAATGGACGCTGTAACACTTTCGTCTGTATTTGACAAATATTGTCCAATCATAGACTAACTAGATTTAAAAGATTCGTCTCGTAAATTAGATACAAACTGTGTAATTAGTTATTTTTTATCTATATTTAATGCTCTATGCATGTGGCGTAAGATTCGATGTGATGAGAAATCTTAAAAATTTTGTAAATTTTTTTGCGAACTAAACAAGTCCTAACTAAAAGAGGCTAAAATAGTTTAGTCTCACTAGTCATCCAAAAATAGCAAAAGTAATTTTAATATCTAAATTTCTAGTCAAGGAAACCAAATAGGCCCTTAAAGTTTTTTTGAAACATAAATTCTGAATGCTAGATATGGGTATAATTATTTTGGAAGAGGGGAATACTCGTCATCCAGTTCCTTCCCGACGGCCGGACGAGTCTTCTCTGCAGTATGCTGCAGGTGCATAGGGACTAACAGGTGGGCCTGGTGGAGAGGATTTGCTTCCTTCCCGAGTTCCCAAACCGGGACACCGGGTCCGGGTATACGCACGCCTCTCGGCCTCCGCGCAACTCGATCGCTTTCGCGGCGCTCGCCGTCGCCTCGACCTCTGACTCGAAGCGGCCCTCCTCCCTCGCCGGACGACGGCGGCGGCCGTCTAACACAGCCGTGGGGCAACCGGCTTCTTGATCGGGCCGCCGGCCATGGTGCACAGCGCGTACGATGCTGTCGAGCTGGTGGCCGACGTGCCGGGCCAAATCGAGGCCGTCGCCTCCCACGCTGGGAAGCTCCTCGTCGCGGTTTCCGACACCGAAGGTTTCCTCTGGGGCTCCGATTGCTCCCTGCGCATCTACTCCGCTCCTCCCCCCTCCGACGGCGGCGGCGAGATCCGGTGGGACGGGACCTACGCGCTCGAGCGGCAGGAGCCGCGGTTCTGGCGGCGCCCGCCCTTAGCCATGGAGGTCAGCGCCAGCCGCGACCTCCTGATCTCGCTCTCGGAGTGGGTCGCGCTCCACCGCCTCCCCGGGCTCGAGACCGTCGCCGTCGTCTCTAGCAAGACAAAGGGGGCCAACGTCTTTGCCTGGGACGAGCGGCGGGGCTTCCTTGCCGTCGGTCGACAGAAGCGACTCACCATCTTCCGCCTCGACAGTGAGAACTCATTTGCATTGCCTATTTGTTTGTTACTACTATGATTCTAGTTTGTTTTTTTCTCCTCCCATGGGGTTGACCATGCGATCGGTTTAGGTTTGGTAGAATTCGAATTGGGGGATTGGAAGTGGGAATATGTTGGGTTGTGGAGTGCAAATGTCAGATCAATTGTGTTTACTTAAAGAGGTATAAAACTGGCACAGAATCGAGTAGTTGCACACTTTCACTTTTAGTGATGCAACACCGTTAGAATTCAATTAGTGAATTTGTAAGTTTAGAAACTGTATTGAGAGTTTTGAACTTCACGTTGATCGGTCAAATTTTCTCTTCATATGGTAGTATTAAGCAACTCTTTTCATCTCTAGTCAGTCTTCACGTGCCTACATGCGGAGCCCATTAAAACTCTGGTACACTGTTGTTGAAATTCCCTTTTTTAGATTTAGTGGCATTAGTATTATCCATGCTTAGCCTGATCTAGTTCTTCAATAGGTATTGGTTTCCCTGTTCTACCTTTTTAAAACATGTGCATTTCATAATTGTGAGAACAGAATATGTTTCATGGAAATCCATCTCTTTCAGAACTTTTTTTCTGGCAGGCAATGTGTGACTGCATCCGCATTTGTAATTTGAGAAAGCTTTTGATGTGGTAGACTTCATTTTATTGAAACTAATGGTAGGGAAATGGCCTGTACCAAAAAAAAAAAATCAAGAAGAAAAATCTAGGCATTGTCCCAAGTGCAGGCAGAGAACAATACATATGTTTGGTTACCAACATTTGATGCATCAATATCAGAATATAGGTTGCTTTGTGCCGGTATATCATTGGGTACCTGTTAATGGAATTTACTAAGGTTGTATAGCAAATGTAAGCTGACAAAGAATCAAAGATAAGAGATATTCTAGACTATGACTCTGACATGTCTCTGTTGGTCAGGTGGGCGAGAATTTGTTGAAGTGAAGGAATTTGGAGTGCCAGATATTTTGAAATCAATGGCCTGGTGTGGTGATAACATATGTCTTGGAATCAGGCGGGAATATATGATAATAAATAGCATGACTGGGGCACTAACAGAAGTGTTTTCTTCTGGGAGGATTGCTCCTCCTTTAGTTGTGCCTCTTCCTACTGGGGAACTGATCCTTGGCAAGGTATAATACTTCAATTTTCGTGATGATGTGTCCAATTCCTGTTCCATTTCATAATTCATCTTTTTTGGTTCAAAAGTGACATAATTCTATGCTTTACGAGAAGAGTGGCAGATGTTCTAAAAATGTTCTTATTTCCATTTTCTAGTTTAAGGACAGGGGAATCTTATCTTGTGAAATTCTGAAATGTTTATGTCAGAATTGATGTAAGACCCTTAACTTTCATGTACTAAGATAGCATTGCTACTAGTGAGAATTTCCAATATATCAGTGCAACTATGATACGGAATGGAATAGTTTTATATGGATCTCTTGTGAAGCCATTGAGATTCCCAACACTTAACTAGCTTCTTGAAGAATTCCTGTTTTCTTTCTTATTTAGTTTTAGTTATTTTTTTTATGTTACTTCATGTTTATTTAGGATAACATTGGGGTATTCGTTGATCAAAATGGCAAACTTATTCAAGACGGCAGAATAATTTGGTCAGACACACCAGCTTCTGTCGTTATACATAGACCATTTGCTGTGGCACGCCTGTCACGGCATGTTGAGGTGAGTGATTACTAGCTACCTATCTGTATATTTAGTGGTGAGTATAGTATCATTATAGTAATAAGTTTCATGACTTGATACTATTTCAGATACGCTCTCTTAGGGCTCCCAATGCATTGGTTCAGACAGTTGTGCTCCGTGATGTTCAAAAGCTTGTCCAAACTGACAACTGTATACTTGCTGCGCTATCTAACTCTGTTCATGGTTTGTTGCCCGTTCCTATTGGCGCTCAGGTATCCTAGTCCAGTTTATTAATTATGATGATTGTGTTGGTGCCAGTATTTGAGTTTGTGTTCTGTCTTAATCATTTTGTCCATCCTTTAAGATCAGTTAAACATTGATATACGTTTTAACAGATATAGTACATTGTCCTTTTTATCATGCTTTTGTTTTTTGTTATGGTTTTACCTTTCCTCTCATTTCTTTCGAGAATGTTCATGTTGCAACTCTATTTGTAGGACAATTTTGTTGTATTCACTCCTTCCTTTTCCAATATTAATGAAAAATTTATGAACTATTTACAGCAAAAAAAATTGTAATTAAAATTAAATTAAATTTTGTAACTGTGTATATCAAATATGGGCCAACTGCGACATCTATAAAAACCATAGGAAAGTAGCTACATTTGTACCCCTTTTCTGTTCATAGTCCATCTCAAATTTTAACCAGTAGATTATAGTGTATTGATGCCTTTAATATTTCTAATGAATGCTATTTTATCCGGAAATTCAAGGAAATGTTAAATTATCCATCTTGATTATTTCTGTGACTGTTTGCAGCATTAGTTGTTTAACACGCCCCCTTTTACATATTTGCTCTACAGATAGTGCAATTGACCGCTTCTGGGGAGTTTGAGGAGGCACTAGCATTGTGTAAGCTACTTCCACCTGAGGATTCAAATTTACGAGCTGCAAAGGAAAGCTCAATACACATAAGGTATGTTTGTATTTTTACAGTTAAAAAGAAAGCCTACAATAATACTGATTTGGAATCTAGTGATATAAGATATCTTTGGATTCTACATTAGAAAAGAAAGGCCACAATAATTCTATATTTTACCACTACATAGTACAAGTTACTATGTATCCTCTTCCTCTTTTGTGAAGCTGTTCAGAGCATGATACTCTGCATTTTCCATGAACATTCTACCAGCCAATACTTGGCACTCAATAATGAATCCATATCTTTGTCTATACACTTCTAATAATATTCTTTAAATCCCCAGACATGTATCTTCTCGTTTGACTAGTATAGAACAGTTTTTGTTTTTTGTTTTTGTTTTGTTTTTTTTTGTGGGAGGGGTTCACATGTTTTATGTAATTGGAAATGTTCAATAGAACATAGTAGGGTTGATGTATGTGAAGTAATGCAAGAAATGTAGAAGATAAAAAAAATCTTCTGGAAGAGTTAATGCACTCATGTACACCCAGGTAAGTAAATTTGTGTATTATTAATATGGTTGGTATGCAGCATTAGCAATATATACCATGCTAAATTAGACAGAAGTCCAGTGTAGTTTAATAAAATTGTAGAAATTTGACTAATATATTAAACTGGATGAATTAAATTATAGCTTATGAGAACTGAAAGTTCTTGCCATCCTCAGAAAAATATGGCTGAAACCTGAAGCTTTCTGTCAACATAAATTCTCAATTTTGGTCTGTCATGGCAGTGCATATTCTATAGGTCTTTGCATTTATGTAGACTACCAAATCAAAGTGAACAATTATGAACGGTGGTTGAAAATTAAAATGCTGTCTGTTTCAAAGGGAACTCATTAATCTCAGCTACTAATTCACCAAATCTACTTGAAGCCAACGTCATATTCTTTTGTTATTATGCATTATGAACCTAATTAATTGATATCTTATCCTTTATTCCTTTTAATTTTATGAATTAGATATGGACACTTTTTGTTCGATAGTGGGAGCTATGAGGAGGCAATGGAACAGTTTTCAGATTCACATGTGGACATTACTTATGTGTTATCTCTGTACCCATCTATCGTTCTGCCTCAAACAAATATTATAGGTGAACATGACAAGCTGCTGGACATGCCAGAATTAACAAGGGAATCCTCTGATGTGACAGATGAGATGGAATCATACTCTTTACAGCTTCATGATCCAGATGATAAATCGCCATTGGAGGCAAAGAAAATGAGTCACAATGCTCTAGCTGCCCTTGTGAAGTATTTGCAGAAGAAAAGAAGTGGAATAATTGAGAGAGCGACGGCTGAAGTAACAGAGGAGGTGGTCTCTGGAGCTGTTCACCACAGCTTAAAATTATCTGAGCCATATAAGGCAAAGAAGCTGAGCAAGGTAGCGACTTTTCAAGTTCTGTTTCGGTCTTGCTGCAAGTCTTAACTAGTAGAAATTGGTGACATATGGAATTGCATGGATCAGAAACTAATACACAGGGGCAATAGGCTCTCTAGCTGAGTTGGTTCGGTGGCTTGAGCAGCACTCCAGGTCCTGGGTTTGACTCCCTGTTGGAGCGATTTTTCAGGTTGGGGTTAAAAAACATCCCCTCGTCTATCCCACGACAATGCACATGTCTAAGGCCCTGTCCCTGTTGTGGTCGTTGTTACATGGGCTGTGATGCCGTTGTGTATGGGTGGGGCAGGGGTTCGAGGAGTTTTCTCGACCTGCATGAAGGTCTTCTTCTTAATACAATGCCTGAGGGCTGTCTTACCCCTGCAGGTCGAGTTTTTTTATAATATATACAAAGTAGAACAAACTTAGAACTGATTAGAAATTAATATTACCTGATTTTTAGAGTATAAGTGTATCCCTTCATATTAATTTGAGACTGAGAATGATTCTTGACACTAGAATTAGTGTTTGCTTCAATGCTATTTGTTTATTGACCTTGGTACTGCAGCTTGCTGTTTCTACAACCAAATTCGTTTTAGGATCCCTAAAATTATTTGCTCCTTTTCTTTAACAGAAGTCTGGAAGTTCCATTCCTTGGCCTCTAGATTGGTTTGTTGAACTCTATGGGTGATTCAGTGTCTTATGCAGTTAGGCCAGGGTAAATTTAGAATGGAAGAAAGTAACCATGTCTATGGTTTCGTTTATGTAGGAGTCAAACTGGGATACTCCCAAATATTTTGGACATATGATAACCTGAGCTAGAAACTGGGAAACTTCCAATTATCATGGCCACTTGGTTCATAATGAATTGCATTTCTGGTAAGAAATGGAATATAGCTGTAGATTTTGGTCATGATTCAGGATACTGCATCCAAAATTTTCTGAGACAATGTATACTTGTTACTGTGCATGGTGTCTTTCAATTGTGCAGATGGTTGCAAATTTAAGAATATATCAGTTATTTACAAATGAATTTGATCCATAATAGCCATACTTTATTTGTTTTATTTTCAGAAACGAGCTCAGACACATACAAGCTCTATTGCTAGAGAAATGGCAACTGTACTAGATACTTCTCTGCTTCAAGCTCTTATTCTTACTGGGCAGTCATCAGTGGCAATAGAGTTGTTGAAAGGACTCAATTATTGTGACCTGAAGATATGCGAAGAGTTTTTGAAGGAAAGGAGCGAATATATGGTTTTACTTGAACTCTATAAAAGCAATGAAATGCACCGTGAAGCTCTCCGACTACTCAATCAGTTAGTTGAAGAATCAAAATCTGAAATGGAGAATGCAGATTTTAATAAAAAATTTAACCCTCAAATGATACTTGAATATCTCAGGGTATTATTTCTGTGTCCTTCGCTCACATTTAACTCAAATGATCCTCAAATATCTTATATCCCTTGCTACATGGTGTTCTATTTGTCTGCATGACAACTGTTTCTACAAGCTAGATGGGTTCATGTATATGCATGCTGTTATTTTGATAAGTTAGCATGTCAAATTTGAAGGCACTATTAAAATATTAAATTTCGACCCATGTTTACTAGTTTCTCTGTGCATACTTTTGTGGTTATATCCAACTGCATGATGACTCTTAAATCAGTAGGCTGAGCATTTTGTATACTTGAAAGTTTATTTGGTATGTGGTAGGATTACATATAATTGCTTATTTCAATATACTATCATGTCCTGTTTCACGCTTTTGTTGTTCTCTGACAACTGATTGTCAGTATTAGTAAAACTGGTTGTATAGTGATCTTTTCTATTGTATCTCTTGATATCTTTTTAAAGGTTATCATTTGTATCTTTGCCTTGATATCTTGAAATCATTTTGCTTCCTGCCACATTATTATACCTTTATATGACTGATTCGAGATTTAATTTTCATTTCCAGCCCCTTTGTAGATCTGACCCAATGCTGGTTTTGGAGTCTTCCTTGTACGTCCTTGAGCGCAACCCATCAGAAACTATTCAGCTCTTTTTGTCTGAAAATGTTCCAGCAGATTTGGTAAATTCATATCTGAAGCAGCATGCTCCAAATTTGCAGTCAACGTACTTAGAACTAATGCTCTCAATGAATGATACTGGGATCAACCCTAATCTGCAAAATGAGCTGGTATGTACAGTTTCAATTGTTATTGTGTTAGTATGTTGGAAACTTCATATTTAATCAATTCATTTTATGCTGATCAGATGATTTTGTTTCCTTAACCTGATCATACGAAGTTCACAGTATAATTAGTGCATGGATTAATGTTCTGACATTTGGATCTTCTGATCTGAAGGTGCAACTGTACCTTTCTGAAGTTTTAGACTGGTACAAGATTCTGAAGGAAGAGGGAAACTGGACAGAGAAAACATATTCCCCAACACGGAAGAAGTTAATATCTACATTGGAGAGCAATTCAGGTTACAATACAGACTTACTTCTTAAGCGTCTTCCCCAGGACGCTCTTTTTGAGGAGCGTGCTATATTGTATGGGAAAATAAATCAACACCTCAGAGCGCTCTCTCTCTATGTTCACAAGGTATTGTTGCTTTTGTGTGCCTTGATCCATTGACATTGTTGAGTTCTGGTTAAATATCATTTTTAGGTTACCAAGAATATCTTTTGTACCACTGCAGCTCCAGATGCCAGAGCGAGCAGTTGCATACTGTGACCGTGTTTATGAGGAAAGAGAACAACAACCATCCAAATCAAATATCTATTTTAATCTTCTACAAATTTATCTGAACCCAAGAAAAGCTGAAAAGGAATTTGAGCAGAAAATTGTTCCAGTTGCATCACAATACTCTGGAATCCAAAAGGCTAGTGCTACTAAGATCAAAGGGGGGCGCATAGGTAAGAAGGTCGTTGAGATTGAGGGGGCTGATGACATACGGTTTAGCCCCAGCGGAACAGATAGTGGCCGAAGTGATGGTGATGGAGATGATGTAAGCGATGTAAATGACGGAGGCCCTATAATGTTAAATGAAGCACTGGAACTGTTAAGCCAACGGTGGGACAGAATAAATGGTGCTCAGGCTCTTAGGCTTTTACCAAGAGACACTAAACTCCAGGTATTTTTTTCCCCTGGTATACTATGTGGAAAGATATCTTTTGATCATGCATACTTCTAGAATAAATATGTAAGCATCAGGAACCTTGATCTATATGGCCCTAACCTAAGCAGCATGACCTCACTGATAGGCGGCTGCCGCACCACAGAGGCTGGGATAGGGCACTAACCCTAATTGATTGACATTCTTCTTGTTGATTACCACATAATGGTTGTTAGCTGCTCCTTTTGTAGAGCTACTTGGCATGGCCCTAACAGATGTTACAGATCAAACCTAATTTTATCTCTACCGGTAACAAACCCCTAGTGAATCTGAACTAATCTTATCCTTGCATCACAATTCCATCCATCCTTTGACACTGCTTGTCCTTGCTGGTGGTGGTCACGGTTGAAGCCCAAGTTGGCCCCATGTTGATGACTGGGACGGGCTCTGGAACCCTGTTCCTTTTGATGGTGTTTGCGTTGCCAACGGCAATGAGAGGATGTACGCTGCCCTTACTGAGGAAGGAACAGCGCCTCCATCTCCTGGAAGAGTTAGCAGCTTCTGCCGTACTCAAGGCAGGGACGGTTCTGCTGCTGCTGTTTGTGTTCTGCCCCACTCCCCTAACATCAATGTCCACCGACGGAACCAAGAGAAGTGCCATCCTTGATGGTTGAAGGAGAGGCTGTGCATCAGCTGCACACCCAGCTTCTTTTCCTCCCTACTTCGAAAACAGCTCATTCTCAAGCTATGGTGGTGGCCATGGTGAGAGCCGTCAATGGCCCCAGGCGGTGAGTCTCTGGACCATGACAGAGCCACAGCAATTAGAAAACCCTTCCCACCACAAAGAATGACAGCTGTGTCCACCTGGACATGCAGGACAAGCACACCCCGCTGTAATGGCCTTGTGCAGCATCTGCATAATAGCAGCAAGGGCTGAAACATGCTGCTGCTCTGCCTCTGCTGCACATACCATGCACAATCTGCACACTCACAGGAACCGTTGCCAGTGTTGGTGATGAATACACCCAACGCTGCAATGTTGGAGATCCGTGCCATCTGTGCTTGGTGTCTCGCTCTCGCCAAGAGTCCACACGCTCCTGCCTCTAGCCTCCTGCCACCACCGCCACCTGGCACTCATGGTCCACCCTCTCCCTTGGTATCTTGGCTAAGGCTGGCAGCTGTGCCACCATGTCCTTTATCGCTTTGGCAGCATTGTGGAGATGTCAGCCACATTGGCTGAGAGGTCGATGATTCCTTGAGTTGGGGAACTAATGGAAACAAAACCAGAACAATCTGATACCAGTTGCCACGAACTTGATCTAGATGGCCCTAACCCAAGCAGTGCGACCTTGCCGATAGGCAGCAGGGGACCACAAAGGGAGAGGGATAGAAGGGTACCAACCCTATTAGATTGATAAGCTTCTTGCTTACACCATCATGGTTGCCAGCTGCTCCTCCTATAGAGCTACTAGGGGATGCCCCTAACAGATCAATCCTAATCTTATCTCTACTGTAACAAACCCTTAACAAATCTGAACTAATCTTATCCTTGCTATCCAATCTTCTAATTCGTAGCTAACTAAAGATAATAATCAGCTGGTATCCCTAGACAAGGATTTCTTGTTCTTGCAGCGTGTCTATTATATGATTTTTTTTTCCATTTTGAAGTTTATTAAGGAAGATGCATTGATATAGTACTCTTCTAATTTTTGCATATAGGGCATAAGTCTGTTGTTTGTTAAAATCTGCTGTTATTCGGCTCTTGCAATAGACATAATTATGCCTTTTTTAGAAAAAAGAACACAATTTTGCAGTTTGTGATGCTTATGTTCCATTATTGATTGCTTCAACTGTTTAATTTGGCATTAATCGGAATATCCATTGCTGAGGTTTCTCAAGATTCTAATTATGTGCTATGAACACTTGCAGGATCTTGTATCATTTCTTGAGCCACTATTGCGGAACTCTAGTGAGCATCGGCGCAATTATTTGGTTATCAAAAACTTGATTTTCCGGGCAAACTTGCAGGTTAGCTTGACATTCTGTAGTAGCTTTTTCACTCTTGTTGTCAAAGTATATTCCTAGCTCTACTACTATAGAAGATGCTGGCTTTAGGTTTTGCTGTGCAGATTTGCCCCTTTATGTAATAACCTCCAACTCTAGTATGCATCTCCAAAGTTAAATGGCATGATGATGACGCTAGTCATTTTGTGCACATATAAACAGACTGTGCACATTAAGTTAGATGTGCAAGATTAATGGCTGTATCTTGTCATGTGAACATCTCTTGTCAAGTACCTCTCTCTTATCATATATGCCATATGAAAGTATTATATCTACATGCTTATTTATAGTAGGCTTCTTTTCAACAATGATTTGGTAATTGTTATCATTTATCTACTACATTTGTTGTGTACCGCAATCAATATTCTTATTATATCCTTGACTGATCTGTCAGGTCAAGGAGGATCTGTATAAGCGGTGTCAAGCTGTCGTCAAGATCGATGGAGATAGTATGTGTTCTCTTTGCCATAAGCGTGTTGCAAATAGTGCTTTTGCCATTTATCCAAATGGACAGACTTTGGTGCATTTTGTCTGCTTTAAAGAATCACAGCAAATTAAGGCTGTGAGAGGAGCAAACTCTCTGAAACGAAGATAACATGGCCATGATCCAGGTACACCCTTGAACTTGGACACTGATAAATCAACATTTAATGCTGTGGCTAGCATATTTAACCGTGAGTTGAGAGACTCAGTTTGACACCACTTGAGAGAGGGTGTTTCATCTAAGGCCTTGTTTAGATGCATCCAAAATTCCAAAAGTTTACAAGATTCCCCATCATATAGAATCTTTGGACGCATGCATTGAGCATTAAGTATAGATAAAAAAAATAACTAATTGCACAGTTTTCTTGTAAATCACGAGACGAATCTTTTAAGCCTAGTTAGTCCATGATTGGACAATGTTTGTCAAATACAAACGAAAATGCTACAGTGTATCTAAACAGTTTCCGAGACTGTTATGTTGGAAACTAAGACATGAGACTTTCCACTGAGAATGGCTGTTGCTCTTCTCACCCCCTAACCTATATAACCCCCATGAAAGTCATATTGTAACGCTGCATTGTTGCTATAATTGCTATTTTGATAAATAACTGTTCCTAAACTAGTAGGGCATTTGTTCTAGACCTACATCCATGATCCATCTACGTTTATAATGTTTTGCCCTTAGGATGCGGTTTGTCTATGCACCAAAAAAAATTGTTATGAATGTGGCTGCCTGCTAACAACCTGTTCCAATATGCTTTGCTGAATGTGCAGAGTAGCATGGTGTATTGGTCAAATCGGGTATCCTCATATTTGTTAAACCAGGTTTGGTTGGTGTCAGCTTATGGAATTCCTTCGTTGTCTTCACACTGGATTTGAGTGGACTGCTTAGTTTTAACTGGAGTGCTCTTCACTCTCTTCAGAGATTGAGTTTATATAACCGTGCGTGTGTGCTCGCTCTCTTTGTTTTCTGAGTGTAATGGAAAACAGGGAATCCCCTTGCTTTTGGTTTTCATGTATAGAATGTAAATGATACTGTAAAGTTTCAATCAGCAGATTGATGGTCTTGATTATAGTGTTGTAATGTGTGGTACAATAGGTTTGGGCATTATATTTTTGTTTGCTTACAACCCTCATTAATCATTTCTTATCTGTAAAATTTCTTTTCTGACATCATCAGCAAGACCGTCACAATGAGAGTAATTAGACAACGGTATATTAACCTTAAGGGCCCCTTTGGAACACAAACTGTATAGGAATTATATAGGAACTGTTTATTTTCAAAGTCCTAAAGGTGGCCGAAAACAGTCCCATCAAAACGCCTAAAACAATACCATAAAAAAATCAGGGTTGGTACAATGCAAAGGCTCTGTGATATAGGCTCTTAAAGAGAGAATAATGACATCATGTAGCGCCTGCATAAGGGCCGTAGCTTTGAGTTGGTAAGATGTAGGGGCTGTTTAAGATCTATATTTTTTAGCTAAATGTTTTTAACTTTATGCATTTTGTTGTGGAAAAATGGTGAAGTTGTGAGAAGGTGTTCGACAAATTCTAGTTTTTTTTAGAGCTGTTTGCTCGGAGGAGCCTGATTTTTCGGTGGGGAGTTTGGAGCTAATAAGATGCAGATGTGGAAGTGAGAGAAAGCTGGAATACATGCTCGCTAGTGACGCTAAACTCGCCGAGCTATGAGGTATTATACGCAGGTCGAGGATAGCGAAGTATGATTTGAGAGAAGTTACGGGGCTGTCTTGAAGGAACAACCAAGCAGTGGAGAGTGTGTGCATAAATAATCATTCTTTTCTTTTGAGGTCAGCTATCTACTATCGTCAGTTGGCTGAAAATTCGGTAATGATATACTAATGTTGATTTATTGTGAGGAAAAAAAATACTATTTTATAATTGAAAATTAGTGTTGATAAATTTAACTAATAGGGCGGCTACGGCCTTATGTTTGTTAGAGCGTCCAGGCGCCTGACCCCGCATCCAAGCGACTGCTGCTTGATTGACTCTCTGTAAGCAAGTATTTAATGTGGGAAAAAAAAAGAGAATTCTTTTAGACATTGACACGATCAATTTTACCATTTATTTTTAGTGTACAAATGCGCATTACAGAAAGATCGTAAAATTTCGACGACGCATATATGCACGACAACACACATGCAAACCGCCTAAAAAGCATACATAAAAAATAAGCAAGTCATCTAATCTAGCCAACAAACAATGCATTCTTGCGCCTCACCGAGGATCGCAACAATCACAGTGGTTTTGTTATCCAGCCTCTTCCTTTGATCAAGAGTTACCGGAATTAATGGCGCCACGAGTTCTTGAGCGGCTTCTCTAGCAATGCCGAGAGGTACATCTCCTTGCTCTCCGGTCCCCTGTCGAGCTTCCTGCCCGTCACCCACCTCAGCTTTCCGAACCCGACGCTCTCCACCACACCCACGTACGCCGCCATCTCCGCCTCCCCGCAGAAGAAGTGGTCCAGCCAGAACAGCCCGCCGGGCCGGAGCACCCGGTACACGTCGAACAGCGCGAACTGCAGCGCGGCCGGCGGGATCCAGCCGCTGAGCACGTGCATGGAGTGCACGATGTCCAGCGTGTTGTCGAAGAAGGGCAGCCGCGCGGCGACGCTGACGTAGAGCGGCACGATCCCGCGCGCGGCCACGAAGGAGCTGAAGGGGCCGTTGAGGTTCACGGTGGTGGCCACCACGGTGACGCCGTGCTCGCGCATGCGCACGGCGAAGGTGCCGGAGCCGCCGCCGATGTCGAGCCCGATGCGGACGGACCCCGGCGGGGACGCCGACGCGAGCACCTCGTCGATGGAGAAGTCGAGCGGGTTCTTCCTCTTCTTGTCCGTGGCGTTGAGCCAACGGTAGCGCTCCCGGCCGCCGGCGATGTCGAAGCAGTCCTTGCAGTCGTCGAAGCGCGGGGAGCGCGCGCGGTCGACGAGGCAGCGGAAGGACTTGCACGTGTAGGCGGACCAGTGCACGGAGCGGTCGGGCGGCGTGGACCAGAGCGCGTCCGGGAACGGCAGCGGTGGCGCCGGGTCCGGCGGCGCGGCGGGTCGGCAGCGTCGGCGCGGCAGGGGCTCGCAGCCGCGGAGGAGGAGCCGCTGCGCGGGGAGCTCGTCGTCGGGGCAGGAGCCGTTGACGGGGTACGACATGAAGGCGGCGAGCAGGTCCGGGAAGGACAGGCACGGGTGGCCCACGGGCGGCCGCAGCTCGGCGGTGCCCCAGTTGGCGTTGCGCCCGTACGGGAGCGCGTGCGGCCCCGCGAACGCGTGGAACTCCAGCGGGAGGTCCGCCAGCTGCTCCGGGACGGTGGTGTTCCTCGGACTTGGAGTAGCCATTTTCGGCGCCGCCGCCGCGGCGGCCGGAGGTGACGTCGCGCAGGAAGAATAGTGAGAGGAGAGGAGGAACGTGGCGAGGTTGGAGCCGAGGAGGACGAGGACGTAAAGGATCGCGCGGCGGAGGGGCGCTCCGGTGCCGGGATCCACGTACGACGCGGCCAACCTTGTGATGGACATGGAGCCCGATCGAGCTTGCGAGTGCTTGGTCGGAGCGGGAGGAACAAAGGCCCAGGTGGCCGCGCGAAGATAGCGCCTACGAGTACCGAGACCGGAAGTCCCGAACCGGTGGGAGGAGCGGGCGAGTATCGACTACCGAGTGGTGTGTTTTCGACGCGATGTCTCGGATCGTCCCCTGTTTTGCTCGGAGTTGGAGCCCGGCTTGCTGGTTGAGGAAGCAACAGCCAACAGGCGGAGAGGCGCGGGTCGTCGCCTCGTCGGCCACTTCCCACTATGGCCTTGTTTAGTCCCAAAAAATTTTATAAAATTTTTCAAATTTTCTATCACATCAAATTTTACGACACATACATAAAATATTAAATATATATATATATAATAATTAATTGTATAATTTATCTATAATTTACGAGACGAATCTTTTGAACCTAGTTAGTCCATAATTAAATAATATTTGTCAAATACACACCAAAGTGCTACAGCTGTACACACGGTAATTTCTCAGGTCCGGAAATTGCTCATAGACCTGTTCGTGCCAAAAAAAAAGAAATAGAAAAACCATTCTGTAATTTGTCTCGAGAGCTTAACAGCTGTTAAGCGTTTGGTCATTCTGTAAGCTTGTTAACGTTGTTGTGCGATTAAACCCTGTAGTTATGGCTTTGTGGCAATGAAATTCGGACGTGCCACACTCTGCAAAAAATAAAGCTAGTGCATTGGGAAAATGATCATGAACAAATTTTATCGCCAAGACATGCACCAGAAATATGAAATAGTTTTTTTTTTCCCGAAGGAAATGTATAAACATGCCTTATATAACAGATCAGAACATCTTGGTTAGGTGACAGCAGATAATTTAGGCTGAAGCTGACTATGCACAAACGGAGGTCAGAAATAAACCGTAAACACCACAAAATTGGACTAATTTGTTCCTCGAATCGACAAAACCCTTGGAAGAAGGTACTATAATATTTATCTGTGCTGTACTATACTAACAATACTTCTGTCACCTCTCAGCAGCTGAAGTGCTTGCTGTACTTCATGCACCACAGCAAAATTTCTTCTCAGAGATGTCGTAACCTTAGCACCTGAATTGTGGTGCCATGTACTCAATCCGCATGTTGTTTTCTTGTGAGCCGTAGATTTACATACCAATTTGCAAGGCAGCGCAGTATCAATCCCACGATTATCTTGAATATGGCGAGCATAAAATAGGTCAGAATTGACCAAAGTAAAATCCAGAATATTCTCCAGATAAAAGGGCCAGCAGGAAGGAGGGTAGCATATACCGGGGTCAATACACGAATTACCTAAAGAAACAAGGCACTTTTTCCATGTAAGTAGTCTGTACAATGTAACATGGCACTATAGAGCATGGATAGTTGGGCGTGTACTTACAACACAAGCTGGGGCAAGGGGGATGAATGTTAGGTCCTTCTTATGGTCATCAGGTTTGTCATTCAAAATCTGTAGAGAATATGGTCATTAATGGTGGTTTAATGGATAATATTCAAAATCTAGGCAATCGAACTTCAATGCCACAAACTTTTGGTATAATAAACCAATCAAAGCAGGGAAACTGTGCCCCAAGGAGGACCTGGAATATATTGAAAACTAATGCTCAATGCATGTCAATCATCAGTTCAAATGGCAAGTTGACTTTTTCAGTAAATGCATCCTAACATATAAAACAAATTTGAAACACTGGCATTAAGATAAATATACCTAATAGAATACAGTAACACAGTACCATCAGAAAATTCACTGACAGAGAATTACAAAAATAAGCAATGCAGCAATAGTACACAGTGGCGGAGGGTGAAGCGAATGGAAGGGGGGGCCAAATTTTTTAAAGTCAGCTACAGTTAATACTAAAAAAAATGAAATTTCAAATGGATTTTCGTCTCCACCTTTTCCGCAACAGTCGAACAATCTCATTTTTTTCTTAAAGAAAAAAACGGAATAGAGTTTCTAAATGCACCATATTATGAACGTATTTGATTTGATTGCTAATCTTAGCATAACCATACCAAATTAACTAACAACAACTGTGAAAAAAAAAGGATACAAGAAACACAACATGTAGCAGCAAGAGGCGGAAGTACGGAGATCTGCACAACGACTATGGCCACCACGACGACGTGCCGCAAGCTTCGAACCGGTGAGTCTCGGCTATTGGCCCACCAAGCTGTTGCGTGCGTGAGTGTTGGCTGATGGTGTCTCAGTTGGCCTGTTTTAAAGTTCTACTAGAATGGAGGCCTAGATAAGTATTGGGCCTTGCGAATTTCTGACAGGCCAAGGGGGGGCGGGAGCCCAGTTTCGCCTCCACTGGGCTCCGCCCGTGATAGTACAGCCATCACAAAGTACATGTCACTTAACAAAATTAAACTGTTTTGTGCTTTTGTGCGTGTATGTTTTATTTTCTTTAACAGTTTAGCTTCATAATAATCAAGTACCTCTTGTGAAGATGTTCAACTACCTAATTGTTGCTTAGCTATCCATTTCTGTATGATTGTATCAAATGGCACACATCATTAAGCCTGAAAAACAGATAGAATCGAGATAAGCTCGCCTCACCTGCTTGCAAAGATCTTCCAAGAACTCTGAATAAGCAACTGGCTTTATCTCATTAAATTTTGCAAGGAAGGAATGTTTGATAGCATCAATAACTACTTCACACAAAAAAACCAATGACGCATTCTGCAGTGATAACAAACAAAATGTTTGAACGAGTTTTCAATTTGATAAAAAAAAATCTTTGCATTGGAGGTACTGAAAATGAAAGAATACTAAACTTACAGTAAGAAAGCTGTCGAACCATGGACCCTCTGCTTCCAAGATATTTTGAGCAAGAACAAATAGCAGAAAGGCCGTGATGTGAAATCGCTCGATGATGTCTGCAAGTTACAATGTTATAAGCAAATAAGCAGCATCTTCATATGAATTAATTATCAAGAATAACAGCATATAAGATTGAACAAAGGTGAATATGAAGTTTGCTAAATTTAGATAAACATGATGATTGAATTTAGAGAACATATTTTGATTTTTGCCATCAAACTGCTGATTGAAGCTAGGTGTTTAGATCCTATGTAACATAAATGGTTTTGAACCTTACATTGATAAAAATGTACAAAAAACTATTTGTAGATGGTTCAGTTTTGCAAAAAATCCTATGTAGATAAACATTAATGAAGTCCAACTTAGCATTTTTTGACATGGTTAAGGGGCTAAGATGATGAAAACAGTAAGTAGTTCAGCAGGTAAAGAACCAAAGAATAAATACAAAAGCACATTGTTTGGAATAATATGCGTATAAATCATAAGCACACTCACCATAGTATACCAAACTATGAAGATTCTCTTTGCTAACACGCTTAAATACATTACTTTTTATCTCAGCAAAATTGTTTGATACCAGTAGAGCCAATAATGCATTGTTGTGGGCAATAATACATGTTGACAGGGTGATCGCCTGAGCTAACAAGACAAATGAATGGACAAGTATAAATTGTTAAGGAATTCAAAATTCGATGTTTATATTAAAATAGCAGCAGTAGTGATAATACAATTAAATCTACAATGTAATTAGAGCACATTGATGTCAAGCAAACCCATACCACTGTATATTCAATTGAAAATTTTGCTATTGCAATCACTAGATTCACCACCAGGTCTGTGTGTGACCTTGACCTTTATCATTAGGCAGTCAGGTGTCCATGATCTTATCTGGTTCTAATTCAAATTGCATCTACCATTTAAAGGGAAATTAACTGATGCAAACTGCAGAAAAGGATATCAAATGCAACAACGGCTATCGCCTCGTCCAAAATGAACCGCATCAGTTCAAATGTCACATTATCTGCCGAGCATGCTGACAACCCCTCAGCTGAGTTGAACAGAACTTGCAGCACGTCCTCACCGAATGATTGACAGAGTTTGTCAAAGATCTAAAACAAAAACAGAGGTCAAGCACACAAATATTAATAATAAATGTATACTTTCAATAATAGTATACTCACCTCTAGTACGTTGTATACGACATAAAGCTTGATCGTGCCCTGACCACGAATGACATGGTAAATTAAGCTAATATCTGACACAAAAAAAGAATAATTGTGGGTGGTGGATTATCAAATATGTAGGATGTGCACTTGTTCAAGCAAAAAAAAAGAGAGGGGGGGTTGCTAACCTATCATTTGCAAAGAAGCAACTCCAAGGGCTAGAACTACAAAACATCCATAATCTGATAAATCAGCAGCATTTGGCCGTCGAAACTTCCTGTCACAAATACATTGGATAAATAATTACATGATCTAGGGACTGAATGGGAACGAGTGCCTTCGTGACAATTACAGCTGGCACAAACAAGTCAATGGTAGAAAAGACACAACTACAAACATGTAGAGCAACAGAACAGGAAATGATGTAAAACAGTAAATAATGTTGGTGGTTTCTTGCACCGCTGAAGTTTACTACAATAAATGCTGAGAACATCAGTATATAAGCCAATGTACCAAATAGTAAACTAATATTGACAATGGAGGATACCAAGCATAAACTAGCCACTTGATTGGAAAAATCAAAACAAATAATACTTTTGCCTTGTCTTGCGAAGTATTGCTTCTAAACAGGTTATCTCTATTTATGCAATTATTCCATGGTTCATATTTCCTCTCAAAGTAAATCATGTACTGTATAAGGAGCTCAGTTTCTTTCAGATAGTCACTGCTGCATTTCAAACTGAGATTATCTTAACTAGAAAGTAAGTTCCCATACTTGTAAAGTTCCAATATGCAAGTTCACTAAAAAAAGTAAATCATACTTGTAAATCCCAAATGTACACTCCGATTGTTGAGTTAAACATCCAATAGATACTAGCTTATCAGAAAGATATGGTCAAAGTGCATTAAGTTTTCACTACAACAGGGTACTAGGTTTATGTGATAAGACCTATGAGCAAGGTTAACTATTAAGCAGAAGCTTCCCAACCAGAACCAGAACTGGTACCCTAAGACTGGCTCAGGTGCAATTATCTAAAACAAAAATTATATCACTAAGAGTTAAACTTTTTTCTGAACATCATATAAGACAACATCAAGCATAATCAGAAATGTCTCCGTACTGCCAATATGTTGCTAAACAACAGTTCAGTCAAAATTTGTTTCAGGCAATAAATAATTAAAATACTAGAACGTACTTCATTTAATTTACAGTAAAATTGCAAACCCACCTGGTCTTCAGCACCCGCCAGATGGTAATGACAATTCGTGCTGGCATAATTGTAAGCAACGACAGAAAGGAATCCAAGCAGACGAAGAATCCTGCGACAATTAGCTGCAGCATTTTACCATTATCAAACATCTCTCTCATCACACAAACAAGTGCATAATAAGTTAATAACTCCTGAAATATGTTAAGTACACACATAACCAAGTATGAAGTTCATCACAGCAGTCAATATACATTTTTGCCTATCAATACTCAAAGTCTCAAACAAGGACAAGATTTCATTCATGATTGTTCAGTAAAAAGTACATGGTGAGTTATTGGTTTCATCAACATGCAAAATTATTTTTTAAAAAAATTTCAAATTGTGAATAACTCTTGCATATTGGATCCATTTCCCAACAATGCCTGACATCAAGCAAGATAATAAACTAGAATAGCATCAATACTCGAAAGTTCAAATCACATGCAATGCAAGATGTGTTCACAAGTATTGCCATTAGAAGTGCAGAAGCATACCCGCTCACATCTCCATGGGACATGAAACATAGTGTTGTACACCCGCTGTCGCTTCTTCTCATTGCCTACTGCAATTGTGCTTCTTAGTGAACTGCCACCATATAGTTCCCCAAGGAAATATCTGAATGGTGAATTGTCAAGGCGCTCAACTTCTGCAACAGCAAATGGTTTATAGAGGTGTGAATATGCATGGGCTTGTCAACTCAATATAGAATAGCACGCTACTAAATCAGAATTGAATTTGAATCTACAAGTGCAATGAAAATTGGTCCACTAAAATAATTATTCTGTTTTGTGATCAGATCTCCCAGATTTAGTCAGATATGAAAATCCACCAAGAATGAACCAGCAATTAGTATTTCACACTCTGACTGTCTTTCCAGCCTAATGCTCTAATTCTAGGATGCAACAAACTTCACAGGTGTCATGTTCTACTTTGTTCATGTCTCAGAAATGAAGCAAAATTGTCTAAGATATTCCTTACAAAATGTGTTGTCTAGAATGAGAAGTGGTAAAAGGACCATCAAATTATCACAATAAAAGGCATACAGTGAACAGTGAGATCTGAACCTCCGAGAATGTTGCTATTATCCTTCATGTACTTCTCCCAATCCAGCGACGACTCCTTCTCCAGCTTCTTCTTCATCATGCCCCCATTCGCCTCAGGCCGCCACGCCATGGCCGCCACATCCGCCACCGCTGCAGCAGCAGCTGCAGCGCTCTCCCGCGTGCTGCTGCCGCAGCTGCTGGTCCCATCATCCGCGGACGCCGCCAACACCCTCGCGCCCACGGAGACGCTCCTTTGCCTCAGCTCCACGCCAACATAGGTCACGCAGCTCGCCGCAGACCTTTCGGCGTCCGAGCCCTCGCACACAGTCTCCGCAGTAGACCTCAGATCCGGGACCCTGAACGCCGCGGCCGAGTCGCCGCCGCCCTCCACGCACGGCTCCTGCTCCCCCTCCGAGGCCGCCTCGTCGATCGGAGGGCTCCGGAACCCACGCTTGCGCTTGGACCGCCTCCTGCGCCGGCGTTGTCCATCAGACGTGGTGTCGGGCAGGGAGCGCGGGGAGATATCGTCTGCGTTGTCGGCGGTGAGGTCGCCCGCGAGCAGCTCGAAGGATAGCTGGCGGCCGCCAGATCGGACCGACATGGGAAGCGATGGCGTCGGTGGCGGGGGTCGGTGCGGCGCACGGCGAGGAGGCGTCGGGAGCCCCCTCGCGAATCCTAGGATCGGGCGTCGCCGCGCCGCGGGGCGGCGAGGAGCGGAGGCGGGGAAGGAGTAACGGGCGCAGAGAAGAATACTACCCTTTTCCGGTCGCGTTTATTATGTGCATCTAAATTGTTTTTTGTAATAAAATGGTTTTATATTATTTAAGGATTAAGGATTTATTTGGCATTTTGAGAAGAAGAAGACGGTCATAAGTGATGACATGAGAATGGGATCATGTCATCCTGCCATTCTAGGAAAGAGAATTTTCCTTTTCTGATCCTAATTTGGCTCTCGGAATTTGAAACCTTGGTAGTCTCTTTTTGCCGTGCCATTTCAGGCTCACGTCGAATGTTCTTAAGAAAAACCGTGCGTCCAAATAATTTTACAGCCCATGCAATTCTGATTCCTATGAAATTAACCAAATCCGTTCCACTTGTATAATGTGTGAATTTTATGCGTATTCCGGTGGATTAATTATATTTATGCAGAGAAACAAACGATTTCATTTTATTGTCACAAGTGTTAGTCCTTCAATCCCAAACATACACAAAACGATAATTCCCCCTGAGACATGATAAAGGAGTAATTTAGATTTAGTAATTAGGCAACCACAATTGTGCTACAACTACAAGTAACAACGCTGAATTAATTCATTCTTAAAGGTAGGTACTATAGATTGCATTTGCACGACAACAGGAAAACCTTCTTTGAAAATTGAAATTACAAGCACGTGTAGGACTTTTCACAAACTATTTACTCCAATGCTGTAGTAAGGCTCTTTGTTACTCATCGCATTGAGTTTTCTGCAAATCGATACTCCAGTACGCTGGAACCAAATGCAAACAAACCTGTTAATGACACCGAAACCAACCAAATACAAATGAAGCAAGGGACGGTCGACCAGGTAGTGCTAGTAGCTTACAGAACATCAGGGATACAGATGGTGGTTGTGCGTCTGGCTTCTCGATCGAGTGGAATCATGGGGTTGGGCTCATCAGAGCCGTCAGTGGGTGCAGCAGTTATGGTGGGCAGCACGAGGTGCCACCTGTGTTGCGATCATGGGTGCAGCACGATGGGCCGCGCTGCGTGGTGGCGTCCACCACCGATCTCCTCGTCGTCGTCGTCGTGGTGCGCGCGCCCCCGTGCCCGGGCGGCCCCGCCAGTGGTCCCGGCCTCGCACCCTGCGTCGCCGTGGTCGCCAAGAAGGTCACGAGCGCCATGACCAGCAGCAACCTGCCTGCGTGCATCGAACACGACGGTGCAGCGCGGAGACCCATGCCAATCGGCACAGCAAACGCCGACTCGCTGGGGACGTGACGATCTCTAGATCGTTTTGGTTGGGCTTGGGCTCTCCTTCCTTGGCTTGTTCGTGATGAACTAAGCCGGAGGAACGCATCATGCATGTGTATATATAGGGAAAGCAACGTTGATGCATCACGGCAGTAGTCGGCAGGAAATAGGGTGCCATTTTCCCGAGATCCTCGGTGAAGTACGCGCGAAGCTTTCTCGGGTTACAGTAGTTTGTATGACCGGGGCTCGCGGTTGTTCCATTGCCCTTGCTCTTGAACGCCCACAAATGCTGCAGTGTCTCGTCTCGCAAAAAAAAAAATGCTGCAGTGTCTCAGAAGTCAGAAAGACACAAACGTACGCGTCGCGGGGTACTTACCGAGAGTTTTCATGGAACCAACACCATGTGAAAAAAAAAATTCGGGTGACTGCAATCGGGGGCCGGGCCGGCGGAAAGGTAAAGCTCAGTGACTGCGGCAACAGCTGGGCCAGCTCTCCCCGCGCTCCAGTAAATCCCCTTAGAATCCGTGGCCCAACAAACATTGCGTTGGGCCGACAGGCGGCGGCCACGTTGGTTAGGACCGGCCCAATAACGTCAATAACATTGCGCTGTGGTGCGTGAGTGCGAAAGGCATCTTTGCCTTCCCTTTTTCTCCTCCCCTTTTCTCTCGCGCTCGCAGCGGCGGCGGCTGCTTCTCCAGTTCTCCGTCTCCTGCTTCACCGCAAGCTTGTCTCCTCGTATTCGGCGCGCCGCCGGGGAACACTCCCGGCCTCCGCCCGAGCGAAGCGAAGCGTAGTGGAGCGGAGCGGAGCGGAGCGTTCCGGCCGCGCCTCCGAGGAGTTCATTTCACGGTGCTGTTGTCCTACTCGTCCTTTTTCCCGTCTGGCTTGACTGGCGCGTTGATTCCTGCGTCTTTCGTTGGTAAGGAACCCTATGTTCATATGTATTTTCTGGGTCGACTGTTTCTGAGAGTTTGTTTTGTGCCTAGAGCCATCGAATCCAAATCTCATACGTTCTTCTTCGATTCTTCCAGTTTGTTTCATTGTTTCTGTTTTTGTTTTGCAAAACTTGGTGAGTACTGACTACTGAATAACTATCTACTAGTCGCAGTTTACTACTTTGTTTTTTTGAGGTTCGGCTACTGATCAAAGCAGCTTGGAGTGGTAAAAGTATTGAGGTCAGTGTCCACTGGTTCCGAGTTCAGACAGCCTGACAGTTAAAACCAAGATATTTTGAACCATGTACATGTCGCTGTCTTGACTCGTGAGACAACACTAGGTCACTACTGTATGCTACCAATAATATATGCAGTATATCTAGGAACATCTATGTTTGACAGCTTGCATGCGTATAGGGTGTACACAGCGTAGTGCCGTAGTTGTACTAGCTGGTAAATTTGGTTCAGGGCTTAACAGCGCTATTTACTACAGCAATTGTATTTTACAACAATTTAGAAGACAAGTTGTTTAGCATCGCATGAATAATGGAGCAAGTTAGCACACTAACGTGGTGAGCCTGTAGAAATAGTTTTCTTTAATCTTGTCTCTGCATTTTTCACACGAGGAACTGTTTTGCATGACTTTATTAGTACCACTACCCTCCTGACATTTGAAATGGCACCGTAATCTTTGGGATGACAAATAAATTGAGGAACTTGTTCAAAAGAAATGATCTCCTATCATGATTGTTTTATCTTCTTTGATTTGGCATGCTCAAATCTCTCTGTACACTTATATCTTTGCATCCCTTCTATAATTTCACGCTTGATTCAACATAACCCTGGTTCCCAATCCATGTGCAGATCTCCCATTCTCTTTTGACAAGAAATAAAAAATAAAAATCCTGTGGTTTGGGATGGCATCACCTGGCCAAATGACGGCAAGCAATCTGTTACGGACTGAAGGCTTTCCTGGAAATATGGTATACAGTCTATGAAATAACACAATTTGTTTTTGGCTTGCATTAGCTTCTTCTTATGTTTGCTCTCTACATAGGGAAAAAGATGTGGTTTAATTCCTGCGAGAAGTCTTGGGTCAAGAAGATTGCGAATGACTCAACACTGCTTCCATCAACAGCATATTTGTTGGCCACGTCTACAAAGAGTTATGACTCGTAATATCCGATTGCCATCATCTCCTGGGGCCGTGGCATCCAAGGGGTTTGACAGTCCATTAGTTGAGAAACCTGATACTGCGTTGGATGTTGGAATTATTCACCTGTACCGTATCCCATTTCTTCAAGGAAGTGAAACCATGGAGCTGCTTAGGAAAGTGAAGGCGAAGGTTTCTGCTAATATTGTTGATATACTGACTGAGCAGTGCTTCAACATTCAATTGGACAATCCACTCACTCCTGAGAAGCTTTCAACGCTTCATTGGCTCTTAGCAGAAACTTATGAACCTGAGAAGTTGCAAACTAGGAGCTTTCTGGAGGATGAAGAATCTAGAAATTCTTGTACTGTCATTGTTGAGGTTGGTCCCCGGATGACATTTTCAACAGCATTCTCGACCAATGCTGTCTCAATTTGTAAATCTCTCTCGTTAGTAGAAGTAACACGACTGGAGAGATCAAGAAGATACCTTTTGTGCCTTGAGCCTGGTAGTGACCCACTTGATGAAAGTCAGCTCAAAGAATTCACTGCATTGGTTCATGATAGAATGACAGAGTGCATTTATCCCAACAAGCTCACATCATTTCAATCAGATGTAGTTCCTGAACCTGTTCATGTTGTTCCAGTCATTGAAAGGGGAGAAAAAGCATTGGAAGAAATAAATGTGAGGATGGGACTTGCTTTTGATAAACAAGATATTGACTACTATACACACCTCTTCAGAGATGATATTAAACGCAATCCAACTACCGTGGAACTTTTTGATATTGCACAATCCAATAGCGAACATAGCAGACATTGGTTTTTTAATGGAAAGCTTGTAATAGACGGAGAGATCATGCCAGCCACTTTGTTCCAGTTAGTGAAGAGTCCCCTGAAAGCCAACCCCAATAACTCTGTCATCGGATTCAAGGATAACTCGAGTGCAATAAAAGGATTCCCAGTAAATCAGCTACGCCCAACAATTCCAGGTTTCACTTCACCATTATCCATTATCATGCGTGAGCTAGATATTTTATTCACAGCAGAAACCCATAATTTTCCATGTGCTGTTGCACCATACCCTGGAGCTGAGACAGGTGCAGGTGGACGTATAAGGGACACACATGCCACTGGGAAGGGTTCATTTGTTGTTGCATCCACTGCTGGTTACTGTGTTGGTAATCTTCGAATTGACAATTCAAATGCACCCTGGGAGGACCCTTCATTTTCTTACCCAGTGAATCTGGCCTCTCCATTGCAAATTCTTGTTGATGCTAGTGATGGTGCATCTGACTATGGGAACAAATTTGGTGAGCCTCTAATTCAGGGATATACCAGAACATTTGGAATGAGGTTGCTAAATGGGGAGCGGCGTGAATGGTTGAAGCCTATAATGTTCAGTGGAGCTATAGGGCAAATTGACCATGCACACATATCAAAGGATGACCCAGAAATTGGCATGCTAGTTGTGAAGATTGGTGGTCCAGCGTACCGAATTGGCATGGGTGGTGGTGCTGCCTCGAGTATGGTTAGTGGCCAGAATGATGCAGAGCTTGATTTCAATGCAGTACAGCGTGGAGATGCCGAGATGGCACAGAAATTGTATCGTGTAGTCAGGGCATGTGCAGAAATGGGAGAGAGCAATCCTATCATCAGCATTCATGATCAGGGTGCAGGAGGAAATTGTAATGTTGTGAAGGAAATAATATATCCCAAGGGAGCTGAAATTGATATCCGTTCAATTGTTGTTGGTGATCATACATTGTCTGTCTTGGAGATATGGGGTGCTGAGTACCAGGAACAGGATGCACTACTTGTGAAACCTGAGAGCAGAAGCCTGTTAGAATCGCTTTGTGAGAGGGAAAGAGTTTCAATGGCTGTCATTGGGAAAATTGATGGCTGTGGAAAAATTGTGTTGATTGATAGCGCTGCTGTGGAGCATTCAAAGCTGAATGGCCTCCCTCCTCCAACCCCTGTTGAAGAACTTGAGCTTGAAAAGGTTTTAGGAGATATGCCTCAGAAGACCTTTGAGTTCAGGCGTGTTTCTCAAGTCACAGAGCCTTTAGACATTGCACCCGGGGTTACACTACTAGATGCTCTGAAGCGAGTATTAAGGCTCCCATCCGTTTGTTCAAAACGTTTCTTGACCACTAAGGTTGATAGGTGTGTGACAGGTCTTGTTGCACAACAGCAGACAGTTGGGCCTCTCCAACTCCCGCTTGCTGATGTGGCTGTGATTGCACAGACGTACACAGACCTAACAGGTGGTGCTTGCAGCATTGGAGAACAACCAATAAAGGGTTTGCTTAATCCTAAGGCCATGGCCAGACTTGCTGTTGGGGAGGCCTTGACTAATCTTGTTTGGGCTAAGGTTACATCACTTGCTGATGTCAAAGCAAGCGGGAATTGGATGTATGCTGCAAAGCTTGATGGCGAAGGTGCAGATATGTATGATGCAGCTGTTGCATTGGCTGACTGCATGATTGAACTTGGTATTGCGATAGATGGGGGCAAGGACAGTCTTTCCATGGCAGCTCAATGTGATGGTGAAGTCGTCAAGGCTCCTGGAAATCTGGTCATCAGTACTTACGTGACATGTCCTGATATAACATTGACAGTAACCCCTGATTTGAAGCTCGGTAAGGATGGAGTTCTTCTGCATATTGATCTTGCTAAAGGAAATCGCCGTCTCGGTGGTTCTGCTCTTGCACAAGCATTTGATCAAATTGGAAATGATTGCCCGGACATTGATGATGTTCTGTACTTGAAGAAGGTATTTGAGGCCATTCAGGAATTGCTCAGTCAACGTCTTATTTCAGCAGGTCATGACATAAGCGACGGTGGCCTTATTGTGAGTGTTCTTGAGATGGCATTTGCTGGTAACTGTGGTTTTAAGCTCGACATAGACTTAGAAGATAGGAGCCTTATTGAAGGACTTTTTGCAGAGGAGCTTGGCCTCATTATTGAAGTACACTCAAAATATCTCAACATTGTGAAGCAAAAGCTTGAAATAGCAGGCATTTCCGCTAATGTTATTGGAGAAGTTACTACTTCACCAGAAATAGAAGTTTTTGTTGATGGTAATCTGCATCTCAAGGAAAAAACTTCGGATCTCAGGGATCTGTGGGAGGAAACAAGCTTCCAGCTTGAGGAGCTACAACGTCTGAAATCTTGTGTCAAACTTGAGAAAGAAGGACTAAAATGCAGGACATCACCATCATGGTCTCTGTCTTTTACCCCCAAATTCACAGATGGGAAACTGCTGACTGCTTCCTCGAAACCAAAGGTTGCCATCATTCGTGAAGAAGGGAGCAATGGGGACAGGGAGATGGCTGCTGCATTCCACGCTGCTGGATTTGAACCATGGGATATTACAATGTCAGACCTCTTGGCTGGGAAGTCTTCTCTCAAGGAGTTCCGTGGGATTGCGTTTGTTGGTGGTTTCAGCTATGCAGATGTGCTGGATTCAGCGAAAGGCTGGGCTGCATCAATCAGGTTTAACCAACCCCTCATTCAGCAATTCCAGGACTTCTACCATAGGCCAGACACATTTAGCCTTGGAGTATGTAATGGTTGTCAGCTTATGGCTCTTCTTGGCTGGGTGCCAGGACCACGTGTTGGAGGTTCTCTTGGTACAGGTGGAGATATGTCCCAGCCGAGATTTATTCACAATGAATCTGGTCGTTTTGAGTGCCGGTTTACCAGTGTGTCCATTGGCGATTCTCCTGCTATTATGTTCAAAGGGATGGAAGGTTCCACCTTGGGTGTTTGGAGTGCTCATGGCGAGGGAAGAGCTTTCTTCCCAGATGAAAATGTTCTAGCTACTGTTGTGAAGTCTAATCTGGTTCCTGTGCGGTATTGTGATGATTCTAACAATATTACTGAGACCTATCCCTTCAATCCTAATGGTTCTCCACTAGGTATAGCAGCCCTTTGCTCACCTGATGGGAGGCACCTGGCTATGATGCCGCATCCAGAGCGTTGCTTCATGATGTGGCAATATCCCTGGTATCCCAAGGAATGGCAGGTTGAGAAGAGTGGCCCCAGCCCTTGGCTGCGAATGTTCCAGAATGCTAGAGAATGGTGTTCGTAGTGCAGGTAATTCAATCTTATGAGCTATTTTCCACTTATGTTTGTGGCACTTGGAATTCAATTTTCATAGAACCTTAGCTTCATGTGACACAGTGCACTGTTTCATTTCAGTAGAACAGAGGTTGTTATAGAACGGAGAATGTTATTAACATGTGAAGTTCCATTTAATCGAACCTTATTCTTTCCTGCAGTATTCTGTCAAATAAGAACCTATTCTTTTCAAAGTACACTTTTTGAACCTTTGATGCTGTACAGAAGCAGTGTATTGGATAGAACTATTCAAATAGATTCGATGACCCAGTTAGCTTGGCTGTCAGACAAGTTAGCAAAACCATCAATTAGTTCAAAATGACTAATAAACTTAAGCTTTTATTATAACTTTGGCTACCTTGTGTATGATTTTCAAGTTTATGCTTTGGTATCGAAATGTTTTGTTGCATCTGTTGTACTATGACCTTTCTTGCTCGTTTCCAGTGTTTTGTATGGTGCATCTTCCCATATTATGCTTACTAGTTCTTTTTTCCAAACATTATGATTTTGCAGGGCAGCTTCCTGCTGCAAGGATGTAGTCACCGAGGCACCAGCTGTTAGAGTGTATGGATAATTGGTGGTTGTATGGCCCCATTTGATGACCCCTTTTTGGCGGAATAAATGTGTTTTCACCATCAAACACATTATCTTGTAATAAATGTATCAAAAATGAAATTTTGAAAAATGGAGAACTGTTTGGTTTTCGCTAGTCGGTGAGGGCCCAGATCTTGAGTCCATATCCTGATGATGGTTATCAATGACACGATGAATACCCCATCCTGCCATCCATGGATCAGCATGTCATCGCTTGTCCTTTTTCTTGCATATAAGATTAAATTTACTCTTATTCGTCCGGGGCCTTTGATTCGTGCACTCGCTACTGATTTCCCAAGCAACGTGGTGAATGCTTATCGTGCTACTGCATGATGACGCATGAGTGTGAACTCAGACAACCACAACCATCTTGGTATGCATGTTGATACTGCGAGATAGGTGACCACCCATTCTGGTAGAAGCTTCCAACAGCTCAAAAACTAGCCAATGTGCCAGCGTCTCACCGTTGCAAGGAGGGCAATATGCCCGAAGGCTTATGGGGTGGATTACGAGCCAACTGCTTTTTTTTTAGCTTTTTTTTTTTGAAATTGACACTTATTGATCACGATCTCCTAAATTAGAGACATAACTTCAAAGCGAGCTTAACGAGTCGCACCTTACTTAAAAATCAACTTATTTTTATTTTAAAAAAAGTTCACAAAAAAAATTACAACCAACCACCGAGCCAGCTCAACGAACTTAGTCCAGCCCAGCCAATAAACTACACAACGAACTTATAGTAGCACTACAAACAGCACCCATTGAATCCACTGGCGGAGCTACATGAAGGACAAAAAGGGCCATAGCCTCTTGTTTATTGAGAACTCCCTTAAATAGCTATTAAACTGGTGATTAAAATCAATGACTACACACATATTAAGCAAGAAATTAGTGCTGATGCCCCCCTCTTATTTTTTCATCAAGCTCTGCCACTGATTGAATCGATTTTGATAAACCAAGGAGTGATGAGAGAGAACACGACCATCAAGGCACAATCATTTTTACTGGAACTTGTAGATATGAGTGCTCTGCTTTAGTTTCAAACTTACATAAACCAGGTAGATGTCATCAGCATCCTATGGGCCCGTTTTTTTTTTTTTTTTTCATTCCTGCATTCTTTGCCATACATATATAATTTTTCC
>Ga0182004_10000082_pt1 | contig 38060 bp, 22 predicted proteins | sample Sormic07211540_1_FD_120479 | JGI IMG/M metagenome (GOLD analysis project Ga0182004, IMG submission 120479) | Endophyte microbial communities from Sorghum bicolor roots, Mead, Nebraska, USA - 072115-40_1 MetaG | ecosystem: Host-associated > Plants > Roots > Unclassified | place: USA: Nebraska...
GAACATGATTAATGATGATAAATGATGGTTTATTATGTTGTTTATATGTGATATTCTTAATTCTTGTATACATTGATCATGTGGTTATGGGATTAATTATGCTACCTTAATATTTGCTATCCAACGATTAAATATGCTATCTACATATAAAAGCTAAATGCAGTCAAACCAGTGTCAGCTAATTGAGCCTCATGAACCCCTGGTTATACTTGTTGAGTACGATATGTGCTCACTCTTGCTATTTCCCACCACCCCAGTTTACTAGTAAGAGTTATCAGAGGAGCGAAGGAGTTACATCCGATGTTCTCAGGTTACAATAAGTGCTAGGCATATGTTACCCCCACTCAACCGTCCCTATGAAGATTGAGCGTGAAGATTAGTTACCGTTCCGCGATACTCTGATGTAAGTGTTAATTATAAGTATGTTTTCGCTATATAACATTGTTTCTGATACTGTTCCTTTGTATTGTTGTATGTGTGGACTTCCTGGGCACACATATAGCTAGCCTGGTTTTGTTCCTTAAAACCGGGTGTGACAGAGTGGTATCAGAGCAGTGTTGACTGTAGGACGTATGCCTAGATAGAACTGGTCGATTAGAAAAGTCTAATTTGCTATAAAACTATTTTATTATCCATTGACTCTTTAATTTTGATTATTTCTCAATCCTTGTCCCGTTGTATCCCCTCCTTGATAGCTTCCTTTGAGCTATTACTGCTTACTCCCTTGTTTTTGTTCTATGTAAGTTTATTAAAAGTTTTCTAATCCTATTTCATTCAAAAGTTCGATCGCCTATATCATCTCTCATCTGCCCTTTAGGATGACCACCATTGTTGAAGAAACATGTGTAGAATCGAAGATGTGTTGTGTGCTTGTCTTGTTTGCGTGATGCCTATGTGTTGTCTCTGTTCTTATATTTCAAAGGAGATCGAGAAGGAACCATCTTGAGAAGTAGCTCAATCTTGTTAAAGTGGGGTAGTGTACTCTCTTGCCCTATCTAGCCTGGTTTTGTTCCTTAAAACCGGGTGTGACAGCTTGGTTCGATGGACCAGTTGCAAGAGTGAAGGGCAAGTCGGAGGCATTGAAGAGAGGGACCGCACGTGATGGTGAAGCTTGAGCAAGACTTGGTGCTGATGGATCAAGGCAACGTTGAAGAACAAGTGAGGTCAAGATCGATGAACCAATAGATGATGTCATCCTTGTTATCATCTTTCTCTGTCACAACTAGTAATCGCCTCCTTGTTATCATCCTTCTCCGTCACAACTAACTTAGGGGGTGATTGGTTGCTCCTTGGTTTGCCATCCGGGATGGAGGGCTTGTGCAGGCTCAAACTATTCCAAATGAGACCATCACCTTAGCCTATTTGGTTGCAAATGAGTGTAGCATACTGGATCATAGGAATCGTGTTTGGTTGCTTGTTTGGACAGTTTTGTGGTATGACTTGGTGTGACCAGCTATGTTTGGTTTGGTGCATGACAGAAGGTGTGAGCACACATGTATGGTTTGGTGAGGTTACCACTCTAGTCACCAGCAAGAACAAAACTAAATTATAGCAATAAATGATGTAGTATTCAACAGATTGGCCTCAGATATCAGTTGCTCCTCGGTTGAACTTGAGCTTGGAGCATAAGAAACAAAGTTTTAGTACCTCAACACAAGCTCAAGGTCATTAGTTTTTGGTAACACAGTTGACATGCAAATAAGATATCATCATTGGTAATTTGATAGCACCAAAGTTCTATTAACCACACAAAAATGTAAGAGAAGAAACAACACATCATTGCAAAGTGCCATAGGTCTCAGTGCTTATTACATAAATCCACCAATGCTACTTATCAGTACAGATTAGAGAATGCAAGCAAAAGTTCAGCCATCACAAGATAAACAAGGTGCGGCTACCACACTCAAAGGTGCTCCTCCAGCGCCTACAGTTACATTCACATCATCAACCTAGGCACTTTGCTCAGTTTGTAATAAATCAAAGCATCATCATATGCAAGTGGAAGAGCAGACCACATGTCCAAAGCTCAAAAAAGGGTTTAACCATGACAGATCTGAATGTAGAACATGTGAAATCACAAGTTGACTGGTAAATCTACACAAGCACCGCACAGATCTAACCGGATAACATCAAGAACCCTAGCTCCATATGCAAACTGCAAACAAAATCACCGCGCACATCAAAGCTCATACAGGGGGAGAGGGAGGGGGAGGTGACTTGTATACCAACACGACCTAGGGAGGAATGCCAAGGGTCCGCCGGAGATTGACGACGGTGATGGCGGAGGGAGGCCGAGAAGGTGGAAGAGGATTCATCGCACCGAGAGAGTAGAGGAAGGAGAGGCGCCAAATGGGGGAGGTAACCCTAACGCCCACCCATGCGCGTGATTTTATCGGCGGGACGCTCCAATCTCCCGCGCTCGCGCCTCCCCTTCCCACCAAGGAGCGCACCATGGAAGGATGGCGAGGGAAGCTCACCTCGAGAAGACGACCTCAGCTGGGACAGAGGGGGAGAGGAGAATGAGAAGATACACCAAAACGATATAAGGTAAGGAACCAAACATGGGCCAGGTGCACACAGTCATACCGGATGGGCCTTAGGATGCCACCGTGGGGGCAACCAATCACCCCCTTAGAGCACAATAGTGCACTTGCACTTAAGCATGATGGCGACATAGGCGATGGAAACAACTAGAGAATGACACATGTGAAGGTGGTCAAGGAAGCCATGTAAGTGAGGGAGTGGGCGAGAGGTTGCGCAGGCAATGGAGAGTGAGTGAGGGAGGGAGGGGGCCACGATGACGAAGGACAATGGGGGGACATGAGGGGTAATTTTGGCTAGCGAGAGTGTGGAGTCATTGATAGCGGTTGAGTAGGATATACAAACTAAGGTGTGGAATAGTGAAAAAAAGATGTCTAGAAAATAAATTATATTATAAAATTTACTCTAGAGTAACAACACTAAAAAGTATATGTATGAGAAAAACAAAACTCAATGTATAATGTGAACCTCTTCTTGGCTCTCGCGAGCACATAGTGACATAGGCACGGTGGGCTCGTTGCAATTTACCTATCCTATTAGGGCAGTAGCCATGCAGACCTATATTAGTTCTGGAGTAAAGTTTAGTTCTACGAATGCAAGAAAAAACATCTAAAACCACTATCTATCAGTCATTGTAGTCCCATGGCTTTGTTTTTAGTGTTGCATTGGAAAGCCCTCACTAAAACTCATTCAACAAAGTGGAAAAGCACCTTGTCAAAAAAAGTGGAAAAGCTAATTTCATGTCCCCTATATGCATATAAAAACGATTTTTTCACATCCGTTAAAAATTACAATTTTTTTCTAAACACCCCATTCACACAACACGGAAGAACGATTTTAGTTGTAGTACCATGAAAAAAATTTACTGTTGAAAAAGTTTGCAACTGAAACAATTAAATTAATTAACCGAACAATTATCTTTAAGTGTTAGAAAAAATAGACCATTTTTTTAAAAAAAGCTACGGCTCGTGAAAGACCATCCGACCATTCATCATCAAACCGCTTGTAAATGTTTAATTATAGAGTCATTAGAGCAACTCCAACAGCTCTGCTATTCTTATTATGGAGATCTTTTATAACTTTTATTGGAGAAAAATAGGCTCCAACAGATGTGCTATTTGGTTTTGTAAAATAGAAAGTTTGCTATCTCTTGATTTTCGTTGGTCATATATAGCCAAACACTGACACTAGCTATCTGATAGCAAGGCTGTTGTGAACCTCGTCTTTTTTAACAAGTTATCTATTTTACAAAATGGCTAAACATTAGAATTTGGCTACTAATTTTAACCAAACTCTTAGAGTGAGTGATGATCTAAACGAGACTGATTTCCACTTTTCTGACATATAAATATAAAATGTACAATTACTGTGGAAGTCATTTGGATTCTAATCCCCGGTAAAAAAAACTTACAATTGTTTCAATCCGGAACTAATCTGTTTTGTGTTTGTTTTATAATTGTTTGTATCCGGAACAAATCTGTTTTGTTTTCTTTACTAATGTTCCTAGTGATTTCTAAGGGGGTGTTTAGTTTGGGTTAGTATTTTTGTTTTATCTAACAATTTGTGTTCAATCATAGAATAATTATGCTCAAAAAATTCGGCTCGCAAATTACTCTCTAGCTGTGTTTTTAATTTTGTAAATAGTTTATATTTAGTGCTTCATGTCCAAACATTCGATATGACGAAGGTAAACTTTAACCGTGGCACAAACAGGGCCGCTGATTTACTCATCCAAACCTTAATAATTGTTTCTAGCCGGAACTAATTTCTTTTGCATTAGTTTACTAGGGTTTCTATAGTGATTTATAAATGGAATTGAAACTGATTTACTCGTCCCAAAAATTGTGTTACTCTATCTATTTAACTTTATAGACTATTTAGTAGTATTGTTTTAGATTAAACTTCTCTAAAAGAATACACTAAAATCTATGATATCAAATAAATATAGTGCCCAGACGTATTTAATTATGAATTTAGTAAAACTAATTTGATGTTGGAGAGGTTAGTGTTTTTTTATATAAATTTGAGAAGTTCAAATTGTACGCCTAAAAATCCGAAGCCCGTGGGATAGGGTGAGCGAAAAGGTTCTTACGGTTTATGGAGATAGAAAACCGTAGGATCAAGATCGAACGTCGTTGTGACTCTCCGTGCGGCGGCGCGGCCTAGAAAACACAGGGACCACCGTCCGCCGTCGGCGGCGGCGGCGTCGATGGAGTTGGAGCGGATTCCAGCGGCGTCCGCCATGGACTGGAGCATCGACCTCGACAGGGGCCTCCGCTCCCGCCAACCAGGTAGAGTCGACTGCCCCAATCTCCCTTCTTCATCTCTTTCCTCTATCCCCTAGCTCACCTCCGCTCTCGTCCGGCCGCAGCAACGCGCGTCCGCGCCGTCGACGCCGCCGGCCCACGCCTCCGCCAGCTCTGCACTTGCGCCACCGCCCCCGCGCCCGTCGCCTCCGCGTACGGCGTCCTGCCCGGGGAGGCGCGCGTCTTCGCGGAGACCATGCTCCTCCGCCTCGCCACTGAGTTCAGGACCGCCGACGGCGCCATGCGGGTCCGCATCGTCAGGACTCTCCTCAACACCTCCACGGGGCCAGGGGTGCTAGCCGGGGCGTGCGTCGCGGAGCCCGACCAGCTGCTCAGGAGGGTGAAGGCGGTCTACGACACGGGGAACAAACGGGACAGGGCGCTTGCACTGCGCGTGTTCGGGTGCTTCGCCGACATCGCCAAGGACAGCGTGCACGTCCGCTCTCTCATACTTTCCAGCTTGGGTGCTCCCAGTCCTTTGGAGGTCAGTACCTTTCTTTACCACTCAGCAGCGCCGCGAATGATATGTCCAAGACACATTTCCTACCTTATTGGATAGTAAATTGTAATTTCCATCAAGTGTTTGCAAGCTGTAGTTTGTCCACTTTTGAAGATTAACAAACACGCTCGTCGATTAGCAGGTCAAGGCAGCAATTTTTGCAGCTGGCTGCATTTGTCATCTGTCAGAGGACTTCTCAAGGATCATTCTTGAATTGTTCAGAAGATTGATATGTTCTCAGACATCAGAGCCACAAGTTATCATGGCAGCAATTAAGGCTTTCTGGAAGCTTGATTGTACGTTGGCTGTTATCCATAGAGTTCATGAGGTGTTTATGGATATACATTTGTCGCTTAAACCCAAAATTTATCCATTTACTTCAATTTTGTCAACATGTGTGCTGCCTGTGCAAATTTTACATATAGATGATTGTTCACCCACGCATATTGAACTTAAGTCACGCTCATGGCCAAACTAACATACATGTCATTGATAAAAAAAAATCTGATAACTGATACAGGGGATTTTTGAAATGGAGAGAACAGGATAGTGTTACATTCTGCTTTCACATTCCTATAAAGGAGTTATTCTTCATATTTTTGTATGCCGTTGTTTTCACTGAACTTTAAGAAGACATTTTTATTGTCAACCTCACAGGTTGGAAAACAGATGGTTCTAGGCACACTGGAAGATGTCTTCAAATCTGAAATGCTCTTTTCGCTCTCAAGATTGTCATCTAAGTCGATCATTTTGTTTCCTGACCAGGTAGCACAATGCTATCATCCCTTTAATTGTGTTTCCTATTATGTCATGTTAACCATATAGTTTTATTTATTGAAAAGATTCAATTTAAGTGACATATGGTTATGGTCCCAAATTTCTATTGGCAATTGCATTTTTCCTTTTTCAAACAACATTAATTTTCTTATATGTAGGGCTGGTGAGTCTGAGTTGAGTGGCTCCTTGAGCCAGCTCTCAAGCCGGTGATCTGGGTTTGATCTCCGGCGTTGGCACTGGGAGGCCCCTCCGTTGGCCTCCCTTGTGAAATTTTCCCCTATACTTCATTCTTTGTCAGTTTACTGGAATACAGCTTCTTCTTTGTGATTTCTGTAAAGTAAAAGCACTGCTAGATAAGATTTAAATTATGTCCATGATATACACATCTTCATAGTTCTTGGAGGTTACCCAAAAAAACCTCCTTCCCTTCTGAGAAAATGGCTATTATAGGTCTCCAATCGTTGTGGCTTCTCTAAAATAGGACTCCAAACATTTGTCCATGATATACACAAATGTTTGCAGTCCTATTTGAGAGAAACCACAACGATTGGAGTCCTATAATAGCCATTTTCTCCTCCCTTCTTTGGCGCTAGCATTCATATTGCACCCTCCGTTTTATATGCCTGCAAAACTTCTATATTAATTTTAAAAGCTATTTATTTATCTGATTCTCCGGATTAGAGACCTTCGGGGCTAGCAATGATCCACAAATATGACTATTGTCCACTGTTCATTGAATGAACTAATTTAATTTCTTTGATCAACTTTCTATTGCAGGTGGATTTACTTTTACTGTTTATGGATCATGATTCATCTTCTGTGAAGTCTGTGGCGTTAAAATGTATGCGTTTTATGTTTCGCAGAAATACCTGCCATTTTCCAGTTATCAGGACTGTTTTTGGCAGATTGTTGCCACTAATTGATGATGAGGATTTTCCACTTGACTGTAAGAGCGATGTGTTAAGGATTCTACAGAAGGTGATGACTATTGCCTCTGCTTCATTTATACTCCTTTTTTTTTCTCTTATCTGATTGTAAAAAATACATTTTCAGATGTTATGCAGTAAAGCGTCAAGTAATCATCATGCCAATGGTTCTGAGTTATCTAAGCTTCTTCTAGCCGCTGAAAGTTCTTTAGATTCTTCTTTGGAGATACAAGGTACCGCTCTGGAAATTCTTGTGGAAATCTTTTGTATTCTCAAGGAAGTGAGGTCAAATAACATATCAGTTCTTAAGGGTTCATCATTTGCATATGCTGAGTGGCAAGGAGCAATGAACAACATACCATTAACTGAAGAAAATAGTATGAACGGACCTCTGTGTAGGATAATTACAATGATTGTGAATCATATTATATCTCTGGTCAATGAAGTTGCTAGCAGAAATACCTGCTTATCATCTGAAGTGGATAAGGCATGCAAAACTCCTTTCAGACTTATGCTGAAGCTTGTTTCATGCTACCCTTCTGCTGCTGCTGTAGCTCTTGATATACTGAAAAGCCTTGCAAAAGAACTGTTTCTAATTAATGGAAGTGATTACTCTGAAGTTTCTGTTACTTCTGCTGAACCATTCCAGACAAGTGTTGCCCTTGAAGAATTGAACACTTCAGATGACAATGTTCAACTGTTAGCTACAAGCATTGAAGCTTCCTGCACTGAAACAGATATTGGCAATGGAAAACTGGATCTTATCAAATTTGATTGCAAGAATAGAAAGTCCATAATGAATGACCTAATTCATTGCACGCTCAAATTTGCAAATGCTTGTCATGAGGTGCTCTGTGAAACATCTGGTGCTAAATCTAATTCTCATGAGAGCATCAAGGGTCTAATCAAGTATGTGCATCAGGATGCCCCTCAGCACTGGAGCACATATGAATCCTTCCATTTGGTAATGTGTGCTTGTGTTACCCGGAATACTTGTAAAATTAGTGGTGGTAATAATGAATCTGGTGATTCAAAAGAGCATCGTAATACACTTTTCGCTCCTTCTGTTTGGATAACTCAGGAATTATGCGCACTTCGAATGACCAAAATGCTTATAAAGAAGCAGAAATACTGGGAAGCTTATAAGTCTTCTATGTACTGTTGTCGTAAAGGTCTCTGGTTCACAGCTTCTTTTGTCTTCAGAAAACTGGCAGATGGTTTTAAAGCAGACTCTTTCAGTTTTTGGCTCAAATCGTTGCTGCTACTTTCTGCTGGTGAAATTGAGATGAAACTATTGCTTTTTCCCTCAGCAACTGTAAAGTTAGTAGGTGAGTTAAAAATGGAGGGTGATTTTAGTGAGGATCTTTACTGTACTGAAACAGATGCCGATAGCACCCTCAGTAGATCATCAGAGTTGCATGGTTTCCGAGCAAAGATATCTGATATTTGTGGCAGAACATTATTAGCAAATAATGCTCTTGCATCCAGTGCTTCTTCAGATCATGACTTCTTATTCCAGAGGTGGTTCATCAGCCTTAGATCATCATTTCTTGAGGTCCTAACAAATGTTCTTGATATCCTTAGTGCACACTCTTCTTATGAAGCAAGAGGAGACCATTTAACTTTATCTGGAGAGTTTATCAAAGACCAAGCACTTGCTTTGGATCATTGCTCTCTAAGATTAAGTGACTTGGCAAAGAGTTATGATCTTCTTGCCGCATCCCATATGGACCTGGATCGACATAGCTCAAGTAGTATATCCAGGCTTGCTTTCATGTGCTCACTTTTGGCATTTTGTACCACATATTCTGTTTATTTCCCAAAGGCATGTAACTACGTAGAGTCCTGCAAGCTTCCAAAAAGGTTTTCTCATGCTTCAATCCTACAAGATCTGCATGGAAGAGTAGATGGGTCTGACTGGCAGGTTGTTTCCCAGCTGCGACAGTTCATGCCCACTTCTTTTGATGAACTTGACAGCTTACAGTCCAGCACACGGATCAATGGTTCATGTAATCTGGAGAAGGATTTGTATTCTCTTTACCATTTTGCTGTGGCATCTTTGCTTGCTGTATGTGGTAGTGCTGAAGCTGAACAAATACAAAATGGAGAGGATTGTTTATCTGCTTTGCAAGGAGGGTTGCAAGTGTTGTCCAGCATCTTGCAGAAGTATTTGGAATTTCCTTTCGTGGTTCCCAAGTACTTTTTCAGAGTAAGGTAAGTATGCTGTTTTACTATGCTGGATGAATTATATACGAAATGCCCTTTTTTATATTAGCATGTGTTTAGTATTGTCTAGGGACAGAAAGAAAAGTTATTGTAATTAGTACTAAATTGCTACTTTTACAGCAGGAGATGCTTTGCTATCTTTCCTATTTATGTGATAATGTTCCAAACACTATGCTAATGTTTGAATGGAGCTTCCAAACATGATATGACACTTTTCATTTTTGGCATGTATGCAGGCCTTGCCTTGGTGCCGAACTTTACATGTTTGGTTCGAATCCTGTGAATGAAAAAGGAATGTCAATAGAGCCTGGTTCCCTATTGTCTCTAACCCTCTGCATGAAGTGGAAGCGCATGTTAGAAAGAAGCGCCATTCGCGCCGTGAAATTGTACTGCATTCTAGCCACAAGCTTAGAGACCTGCCTGGACGCAGCAGGAACGAGAAGCAAGCAGTTTGATCCACGTAGGACCACTGAAATGGTCGAACTGAATTCCAAGCTGCTGCAGTACATAAAGAGTGATCTGAGGAAGGCCAAGAATGAAACGAAGAATTCCCATTGTGGCATGGACATGGTGACTGCCTTTGCCTGCTTTGAACCAACCGATAGTGGGCAGGGGTTCTCAGGCTGCCTGCTGGATGTCTCCTCGTTCCCTGAAGGCTCGTATCAGATAAAGTGGCACGCGTGCTGTCTCGACGAGAATGGGTCCTACTTTAGCCTCCTGCCGCTGAACGATGGTTCCATCTTCTCTATCCGGAAGTCCTGACCTAATGGCCGCTGCAGTGATGGGAATGGAAGATGGAACACACTTTCTTGTGTTCATTTGATTGGACCCAGAGGCTTGTTATCTGATCTGGGTTGACATGTTCACTCTATTGCTTGTGTTGTGGGCTTGTGGCAGTAAATTACAGAGGCCTGTAGAGAGCATGAGCTCATGAATGAGCCGAATTCGCTGCCGATCTTCACCTTCCTGCTATCCTGAACAGAATCAACACAAGCAGATAACATAGATTGCTGGATGAAACACAGGTGTAGCTCCAGCTTTTTCTATTCTGAATCTGACTTCCTCAGGGCTTTAGTTGAGTTTGAACTTGTGTAGAAGCAGTACAGGTTCCAGTTCCTCTGTACCTTTTTTTTTAGCAACAGTTCCTCTGTAACTTGTACTCTAGAGAAAGATAGTATAGTGCTACTCCTACAAGGCTAGTACAATAATACAAGGCAATGAGGCCTTGTTTAGTTCACCTCAAAAACCAAAAACTTTTCAAGATTCTCCGTCACATTGAATCTTACGACACATACATGGAGCATTAAATATAGATGAAAATAGAAATTAATTGTACAGTTTGCCTGTAAATCACGAAACGAATCTTTTAAGCCTAGTTATTCCATGATTGAACAATGTTTGTTAAATAAAAACGAAAGTGTTACAGTGTCAAAATCCAAAAAAATTTTGCATCTAAACAAGGCCTGACTCTAGGTTTCTGGCAGATCATGTGCTTAGGCCTTGTTTAGATCCAAAATCTTTTTGGATTTAGACAATGTAGCACTTTCGTTTGTATTTATCAATTGTTGTACAACCATGGTCTAACTAGGCTCAAAAGATTCGTTTCGCAAATTACAGCCATTGTGTACTTAGTTATTTTTTAATTTATATTTAATACACTATCATGTGCCGCAAGATTCGACGTGACGGAAATTTTGAAAAGTTTTTGGTGAAGGCCTTGTTTAGTTCCTACACGAAAATTTTTTGGTGCATTGTAGCACTTTTGTTTTTTTTGACAAATATTGTCCAATCATGGAGTAACTAGACTTAAAAGATTCGTCTAGTGGATAAACTGTGCAGTTAGTTTTTGTTTATTTATATTTAATATTCCATGCATGTGCCGCAAGATTTGATGTGACGTGGAATCTTGAAAAGTTTTTGGTTTTTGGGTGGAACTAAGGCCTTGTTTAGTTTCTTTCCAAATCCCAAAAATTTTCAAGATTTCCTGTCACATCGAATCTTTATACATACATGGAGCATTAAATCACTTGTTTAGTTCTCAAAAAAATTTCTAAGATTCTTTATGATTTTTCGTCGCATCGAATCTTTAGACATATACATGAAGCATTAAATATAGATAAAAAATAATTAATTACATAGTTTGTCTATAATTTGCTAGACGAATCTTTTTAGCCTAGGTAGTACATAATTAGACAATAATTGTCAAATATAAATGAAAATGCTACAGTGGTCAGACACAAAAGTTTTCACTAAGGCCTTGTTTAGTTCCCAAACCAAAAATTTTTTCACTTAGCACGTATGCATGAAGTATTAAATATATATATATATATATATAAATAAACTAATTACACAATTTAGTTAGAAATCGCGAGATAAATCTTTTAAGTTTAATTAGTTCATAATTAGCCTTAAGTGATACAGTAATTTACATGTTCTAATGATAGATTAATTAGGTTTAATAAATCTGTCTCGCGGTTTTCAGACGAGTTATTTTTTTTTAACGTCCTATAAAATATCCGATGTAATATCTAAAATGTTTTCACTAGGCCTTATGGGTTGGGCCTCTGGAGATGAAGTGGACTGATGAGTTTGTCCACCACCTGTCTACATATACCGTTGCGTGGCGTTGCGTCGTACGGGCGGGGGGCGTGCTCTGCAAGGCACCCGTTCAAAACTCCCTCCCCGCGGCGCGGCGGCGGGGCGAGGCGCTGGTGAAGGCAGGCACCCGCACGCGTCGCCAGGTCGCCGCCGGCGCTGGAGGAGAAGGGCTACTGAGCGGGCGACATCACCAGGGGTGGACGCATGTGGGCCGGCGACCATGGCGCTGCTCTGCTTCCTGCTGGACCTGCGCAACATCCCCCCTGCCCTGCTCCACCTCCTCAAGGAGGTACGGTACCTACCACCGCGCCCGCCCGCTCACGCACTCCCTCTCGCCGCGGCTCCGCCGCATTTTCATCTCTCGAGCTGAGCTCCCAGCCCTAGTCTAACATCGTACGGTTTGCCGCTCGCGTGCAGTGCCTGCTCGACCTTGCCAACCTCTACGCCGCCACTACGTCACAGCCACACGCAGGGACGGCATCCCCCGCCGCCGCCGGCGCGCTCCCCGACCGCCTGGCCCTCGGCTACGTCTACGCTCCTTCATCCAAACCGTCCTCCTCGTGCTCCTCCTCTTGGGCTGAGGTCCGTATCCGTCCCTCCTTGCTGCCGATCGGATCCTGTTTGTTTATTGTTGCGTGCACAGCTGTTTGCTGATTCCAAATTGACCACATCACCAACTGCCGATCGACATGTAGTGCTCCCTTTGTTTGTTTTGGGCCCGAATTGGACACTGATACACACCACTGATGCTCCATTGCTGTATATGCAGTGTGCTCCCTTTGTTTGCGTTTTTGCCTATACAGGACCCACAGTTAACTTCGTGTGCTCCTTTTTCATGCTCATATGGCAGAACCGGTTGGTTTGCCACCTTCTGTTTGCAAGGAATGGGGACCAATTTATCACTTCACTGTTATTATACAAATGATTGTGCGTGCTGCCAGTTATATAAGAATTTGGGATTACTTGAATCACTTCTATTTCACCTTTAGCAGCTACTGAGGCACAATGTTTTTCAGCTGGTTAAAGTAAAATGCATATGCATTTGCTGTCTCTGTGGAGAACTTAACCGATGACAATTCACATTGTATTTCTACCTGCATTACTTGCGAACATAGCGATATGTTCACACAGCTCATCCTGTTTGTAGTGCTTTTTTTAATGCAGATACTTACCATGCCTTCCTACTGTTCTGACACTGTCATATTAGTATTTTCTAACATCTGAACTTTGTTCAGCTAAAGATTGGGTATAGGCCTGGAGAAAAATTCAGTCTACGAGGTTTCCACCATGCAGTAAATAACATACCTCTGGATGGCTTTCTTGCTGACCAACATGGTGGATCTTTGCCTACTGGAGGTAACGGCAATTATATTGGTCCATGACCTTCCTGTTTCATTGTTTGATGGATACAAGATCAAAACAAACTCTGAAGAACATAAATATTGTGAATATGCATGTATTTTAACAGGATAATGATCTTCAGATGCAGACTTGCCTGATCCTGTTTCTTATGCACAGATGTGTCATTAACAAACCTTTTTAGCAACAAAGCCATCTATTCTTGGGCTACTGATGACATCTCCAAGAAAGTGATTGCTATATGTATGTCTGCACAAAATACAGAAGCTCTCCGAAAATCTCTTATGGTATTAGCATACTAATTTGTATTTTTTCTGAAAGGGGTTGAGTGATGCTTTCCCCCATTAACTCCTTGATCTTTATGATAGCATCTTCTGATCACTGTCTTGTATTGTCATCAGGATGCAGCAGAACAGTGTGTTGCAGTGGATTTTATAATGTTGGAAGCAGAAGCTGCATTCATGTATGGTGGTGCTTCTGAAAATGCCAATTCTTTTGTAAACAGAATTTGTGATCTTGAAAACTGTGTGGTACGGAGATACAATCCTGGTAAGGAAATCTCATGATATTAGTAAACATTTGCTGGTGTTTATGTTAGAATAATAAGATGATCTTTCATGATCAACCATTCAACCTACTAAATCATAACATGGCCATGGTATTTAGTTTGTTTTCTATATCATTTAAGATCATACTATCACGGAGTTACATTTTGACTTACACAACTATTACTTCCATATTAGGAGTTCCTTACACTCAGGTTAACATTCAACACTTCTTACATGTAAGGTAACCTAAAACTATATGTTTGCTATATATTTCGAACTGCAGAGACCCAAGTTCTGCATGGGCTAGTAAAGAGGTGGTTAGAAGAGCTAAAGGATGACAAGGAGGATACACTGCAAGCTGTATTTGTGTTCAGAGATCCCATTATTGATTCTGCTAAACACATATATTGCAATCTGTATGCATCAGCAAACCAGATAACTGATGGTTTTCCACCTTGCCAGGTGATATGAGTCATTTTATAACCCCACTCACTATTTAATTCAAAAAGTTCAGTGACAGAACATATCTGAGTCTGATGTTTCCCTTTCACTGCTCAATGTTCATTTCTGTGACTTGCAAGCATTGAGTTTGTTCTATATACCTATTTGTTAGTGGAAGAATGACTGATAAAAGGAACTTCTGTAGATATTTTTGGTGATTTGATCATCTTTTGTTTCAACTTTTTATTTCTTTCACATAATGGCAATTACGTATCCATGACTCCTATTCACAGTTAGCCTCTTCAACAGCTATGCTAACGCAAAACACATTGATTGGACAGGCATGCAAGTGCCATGGTCACCCTATTGATCTTATCATCCCAAATAAGGCAAAACGGATATGTCCAACAACTAATCGACAGCTTGCAGCTTCTGATGTTATTGATACTGCTGTGAGGATTGGAGAACAAACATTATTGTTTCTGCCTACTTTGGAAGGTAGTTCAAACTTGCAGCGAGTCTCTACTTCCATTTCTTTTCATGTAATTGAGCGCACTGAATTAGCCTCAATGAATGAAGGTACACACGACTGCTTTCTGTTCAGATACATTTTTTTTGGTAAATTAAAAAGTTAGTGAGGGATTAGGAACACTAAAGTACAAATGACAACATGTGTTAACAGGAGTCATAATGGGGAGGTCATATGTTGTGACCCCCAGTTCAAATGATGTTGAAGCTTCTCTAACTGACGAGAGTTCAGATCAGAACATCCAAAGTTAGTATTTCAAGTTTATGTACTATGATGTATCTCTAGCTTCTCAAACGATACTGATATGTCAATATTATCTATGCTGTGCAGTTTTCTATGGTCTATGTGAAACTCTTTTCAAGCTTGACCAGGGACTTGTTTGCTCTTCATCATGTAATATTGAAACGATGAAAATTGGAACTCTTCAGTGTTACTATCTTCTCCAACCATCTGAGAAAGGACCAATGCTTCTGAGGGTATAGGCAACACTTCCCTGTTCTACTTTGATTTGTGACGTAGTGAATGGCATATTTCACCGCTTGTAGTAGTAGCCTAAAACCATATTGGATTGGAAAACCTAACGCTGAATAACTATCTTTGTCATAAAGCTTCTACTTTAGATGCTTATAAGTTGCCAGAATAGAAAGTATTTTGTGGTCTGTTATAGGCTTGCGTTAATGATCTGAACACATCATGCTGCAGAGACTTGCTGGATCTGAAGAGATATTGCCTCTCCCAGACATGACTCGGGATTGCAGCTCTAAGATTACCATGGAAATCAAGAATTCAATCGAAACCTCTTTGTCTAAAGTACGTCGCTGTATCACCTTTTTTTTGTGTTGTTGCGACTTGCCGTCATCAAATGATTTTCATTCCGTGTTCTCTATACGGAAAGTAGCTTCCTCGCTTCACGCCTCTATAAACTTGTTCCGCATACTATTAGCAGCTTCCTTACCCCCACGTTAACAATCTAGCAACTGATTTCTTCAGATTATGCTGAAGGATTACAACCCGCTACATCATGAAAGAGGCTTTCATTCAGAACTGAATCGTCTGGTAAAGGACAGCCTGCAATTTGGGTAATCCTCTTTCATGGTTTCAGTTATTTGCTTGTTTTCTGTCGCTGGCTATCATGATCGATCCTGGAAACAATCGCCAAATAAGATGTCCATGATTGGACCGACTTCATTTTGCAGATCAATTGCTCCATCCTGTGCCCCGAAGGACCCTCACAACATTGGTTCGTTCAGCGAACCTCAGGTACCAACATGTCAGGACCTGGAAGAAAGCATGTTCCTGGACCAACCTGAGGACGCAGCTGGAGATCTCAACGACCATCTGCACTCGTTCAGCGAGCCTCAGACATCAACATTCATAACTCCAAGCAAGAACAAGCTATCGATCCAGTCCAAGAAGGGGAAGGTCTCTCCCAGCATCAGTGAGGAGTGGGAGAAGCTCATCATCATCGACGACCTCGACGATGACTTTGTCAGCCCCGCCCATCCCAGGTCTGCTGTTGACAAACCTCCCCGCCCCAAGGCACCGTCTCCTGCAGTGAAGCCACTGGATGAGAAGACTTCAAGGATTCTGGAGAGGCTGGAGCCCCCCAGGGCGAAGAAGCAGAGAGCGAACATCAGCAAGGCCAGCACAGGCGCGGCACTGGCACCTGCCAGTAAACAGATCAAGAAGCCGTTGCTGCCGCGTGAGCCGATCGCAAGCCAGCCGCTGCGACCTTCCTTCAACAGGCTTAGGAGAAAGCTCCCTACCTGACCTGACCTTGGCGCATGCTCTCCTGCGCTTAACTACACCTAATTGTACAGATCAAGAACACACTTTCGCACCTGGGATTGTCAATACGTAGAGAGATGATAAATGCACGTGCAGCCCCTGAATGTCGATACTGGTATATTTTTGCTGTCGAATGTAAATATGATAGAAACCAAACTGCTAGTTGTGTAGATAGGAAGTACTACATACTACTTGGTATTACTCTGTCAAATACACGAGTTGCTTCTTCAGACTTCAGAGCATAGGCCTAAAGCTTCTTTAGGTCACTACACAAAACCCATGAGATATGTAGCAGAGTAGAGGTCAACCTGAGTACAAATGACTACAACTTACCCCATCAGCACTTGGGGAGACTAAACTACTGATTACGATAATGGTGGCTCTTGGGTCATTATACACTCTTAAAGAATGTGCTACCACCTACGGAGTGCTGACTGAAGCTGTAGTACATAAAAGGTTCTCAAATTCTGCTAGCGGATTTTCAGCGAGGAGTCCGGACCTCCAATGGCAACATTGGAGATGTTGCGCTGGTGCTTGTCCCGCTCCTTAGCTGCTGCTCCGACGCTGCAGACTTCAGTTCAAGCTGCTGTAGTTGATGCACGACATGCGACATCCTTGGGCGCACCGAAGGAACATGCTGAGTGCAGGAGTAGACAAGATCAACAACCTTCTGGATAACTCCTGTATCCGGCAATTCCTGGATGTGTGGATCTAGCAGATCAAGATAGCGGTGGGACTGCACTAGAGGAGTTGCCCATTCAAATATGGTCTGCCACCCAACAGACTCAACTGACTGTGCAGGGCGACGACCACTGATAATTTCTAGGAGCAGCACACCAAAGCTGTAGACGTCGCTCTTTGTTGTCAACTCGTTCCTGTATATAAACTCAGGAGCAAGGTAGCCATAGGATGCGGCCTTGACAGTTCTCTCATGCATCACTTCCCATGGTACAAACTTTGAAAGGCCGACCCCCATCAAATGTGAACCAAATTCCTCATCGAGTAAGACATTACTTGCACGGATATCACGGTGCACCACCTGCGGCTTTACCTTGTCGTGCAAGAATCTGCATTAAATGGCCAGTAGTAAATAATAAGATATAGAACACTAATTGAAGTGAGTGGGGAATACTTATATAAGAAAGTAAGGCCTCAAAGATAAAAATAGATACAAACAGCTCGCATATTAAGTAATTTGAACTTATTGCAGTTCTTATTGAAGGTAAACACAACTTGTGAATCAAAACTGTTTAGTGACTGTACAAATCTTCTGTATGACTCGCCGCTACAGAACACGTGTCGTGTCTTATACCGTAATCATTATTTACAGGTTATAGTAAGTTAAAAACAAGTATGCCAAATGGCATTCCAATGCATGGTAGCTTGTAAATGTTTAAAATCAACCATAAATGCAATAATAAATTTATGCCACAAATGACAAAAACAGAACCTACTAACCTAGTATGGTGTTGCTATATGTTTCATGTAATATGGCAAAACCATAGTCACAGGAGTGCAGTCAGAGGAGTGTTCCGTGACCCCAGGGCATCGTAACAATACAAGGGTTGGGGTTGCACAGGGTCGACGTCCCATTTTAGGCTGGTTGTCTTTTTGTTTTGCTGCAGGGTTGTCAGCTCAGCTAGAGATGATGGGAGAAGCTGACAACAAGATGCTGGAGCTGCTGCTGCAGCGAATCATGAATGGGATTGAGAGTGTGGCCACAATGGTTGGGGTTGCACGGGGTTGACGTCCCATTTTAGGCTGGTTGTCTTTTTGTTTTGCTGTGGAGTCATCAGCTCCAGCTAGAAATGATAGGAGAAGCTGACAACAAGATGCTGGAGCTGCTGCTGCAGCGAATCATGAATGGGATTGAGAGTGTGGCGCTGCTGCCGGCTTCAGAGGCAATGGGAGATGGTACTATTTTGAAGGATTGAGGAGGTGCAGCAGTCCCCTGTGCTGTGGAAGGAGATACAGAGAACAGCAATGGAGAGAGGAAATGAAGGAGGTTGTTGTGCATGCATGGGAGATTCAGTTGAGGATTAGAAGGGAAGGCAAGGCAAGGTAGAGATGGACTGGGTGGTACTGGTACATGAAATGTCAGGCCAACTATCCTTATATTCATTTTCCTTTTCTTTACTTTTTCCTTTAAGGCATGTGATTCATTTATCTGTGGGTTCACGGCATGGATCTTTGCATTTCAATCCTGCTTCTTCCTGGGGTCAGCAGCCAAGAATATCTAGGGTCACATACCATGTCCATAAATTATCGCCCTAAGGATGTATATCCCCTTCGTATGGTACTTTCAAGTGCCAATCCATGTTCCTCCACCCGATTGATACAGATATCTAATGACTATGGGTAAAGCAAACCATCCAATAATACCAGACCAGATTATGAAGTAGAGTGGACAAACACATCTTTTTTCTTTATGCGAGCGTTATGTAAAATCTGCATGAAAACTAGTGCACAGCAAAAATATATTCATAAGCCTATGCATGAGTCAAATGTTAGTGGGAATTATAAAAAGAGTGATATTGTGGAACAAAAAAATTGGATAACAAAAACAAATCCAGGTAGAACATAAGAAGCCTAACACATTCATCGATCACTATTTCAATGTCCTGGAGGGAAATGACCTAAGAGAATTCATAGTAAGAACAAAGTATTTCCTGGGGAGGGTGACTTACGCAATCCCCTGAGCAAGAGTAGTGGCAGCTCTCATTCTCATTGCCCAATCAAGGCTCCGCCCTCCTCTAGGAATATGATGCAGCCACACATCCAAAGGACCATTTGCGACAAACTCATAGACAATAAACCGATCACCATGATCATAACAACATCCTTTTACAGCCACCAAATTAGGATGATACAGCTTTGCAACTCTACGAATCTCAGAGTAGAAGTCCTTCTTCCTTTGCAGACTGGATCTCTTAAGTCTCTTGATTGCTACTTTGGATCCATCTGGTAAGATTCCGCTATAGGTTCCGCCTGTCTTTGCGTTACCAGGAAGCCTGTTTCCCTCGCTGAAGTTCTTTGTGATTGATCTAAGTTCTTCACTAGTGAATACTTTCCATTGTGGTGCCACCAATGCGGCAGCTGAAGCACTTAACACTTCTCGCGATCTTCTTCTTTTCTTGCTTCGCCTGTAGACAAGCAGCCAAACCACAACGGCTAGAGTGGTTGTCAGAATGAAACCACTCACAGCAATGATGGCTATGAAATATTCCTTGTGGCAGTGATCATGGTAGCATCTGTCCACTGATGACAAAAAATAGACTGTCAGTGCAAATATATCTGAATGCCATGAAAATCAAACTATCATTTTTAGCGAAATTGGTAAGCCTTAATAAATTACAGACTCACCGTGGTTCATCATGCAAATCAGACCATGGGCCTCACTGCACCTTTTTTCCATAATAATTGAAACCCGACCATTATTAGTCACCAAAGTACACAAATCACTGCCGGTGGCTACTTTGCATGCAGCATCACTGCAGGCATGCAATGGCTCACCAAGAAAGACAGTCTCGTTCCAAACAGAGGAATCATCAGACCATTTCCAACCATTACCAGTACTAGTGTTGTAGTGATGCCCTCCAACCCAGCATCCCAAGGACGATGATCCACAGAGAGACTTCACAAAATTTCGCTCCTGGACTGATGATAATGCAGCCAGATGCCCGCTGTAGTTATGGCAGAGAGCCTCGGATCTATCCCAGGAAAGGGAGGTTGATATGTACATGAAGCATTTGTTCTGAGCAGGACCGACTTGCCAACCATCAGGGCAAGATGCTGCACAAAATTGAAGTTGCTGATGTCAAAGCTCAGAAATTTACTGATAGGGGAGCAAGTGAACTAGAAACTAAAGACAACCATATGACGATGCACACGAGCCGCATAACGAATTCAGAAGTACTTGAAAGCTGTCTTTTATACATATAACAAACATAAACACCATCTTAGGTGTGGACGGAAAATTGCAAAAGTCACGGCCAGACCAAAATGTAAAGAAGAACTAAAAGAGGAAAGTGAAGTAAGAAATGGTTGCTGTCTGTTTTTCCTCTTGTAGTCTCTTTGTGGTGAGGCAAAATCCCCATCCGAAACTACTACAAGACAGATTGCATCCCCATATTCTTCGAGAATTAGCAGGCAGCACAGAGGTTACAACAAGGAATCATATCAACTTGGTAGCTGGGTTCTTCGGTGCCTTAGGTACAGCGTAGTACTGTACATACATGACGACGGCAAACAAGATAAATACACCCGGGCCGATGACGCAAGCGACGAAAGAAACCAGCAATCGCGGCTCGTTTTAGAATCGGTCGCTAAAACAAGAAACGGTGGATCTAGCTGCCTCCGAAGGCAGAGGGAGAAGGGAGGGAGGGGGGCGGGGCGACAGGGAGAGGGCGACTCACGGCTCCGAGCCACCGCAGGAGCGGCGACGGAGAGCAGGGAGGCAGCCAGGAACAAGTGGAAGGCGAGCTCGGGGACCGCCATGGCCCTCCCACGCCGCCGCCGTCGCCGTCGCAGCGGAGGCCGCGCGCTAACCCCGCTGCCTCCACTGGAGACGGCAGAAAGCTGCGGTCAGTCGCCGGCTCGCCGCAGCATAGGCTGACGGGATGCGGCGACGCTGGAGACTTGAGAGGGGAAGAAGTAGAAGTAGAAGAAAAAAAAAAAGAAATTCTGACGACGACTGAAGAGTGAAGACTGCGCGCGTCATAAATGAGGGCGCACCAAACCAAGGGCTGAGGCCACCAGCAGCGCATTAAACCCTGCTGTCCTCGCTGTCTGCCGCGGGGGCCCGGGAGCAGTGGCAACCCGGAGGCCAAATGGGCTGGGCCGACCTTTGTTTCTCTGGCAGTCCAGCCCATGTTCCTTTCTTTTCCTTTTTGTGCGCGAGAGAGAAAAACAGAGACTAGTAGTACACTACTACACGTTAACGGTGGTTATAGCGTGGTCGTCGGATCTTCACACGTGGCACACATCTAACCGTTGGAGCCTCGTCTTCCCCACGACGAGCCACGACTCGCGCTCGTGGCCGCTCTCTCTTCTTTCGCCTTTTGCCCGAAAATAGCAACCTCCAACCTTGTTCACCTAAAAAAAAAAAAAGATCAAAAGGAACCACCAACAACAACCAGAATATCGCCGTCGCGAGTCGTCGTCGATCTCTCCGCCCCGCCCGCGCCGCGGAATCTGACCTCTCTTTCTTTCCGAGCCGAGGACCGGGCGCCCTTACATCCGCGCCGCCACGTGAATCGACGTCCTGAGCCCTCGCGGTCTCTCGTCTCCCCGTGCGAGAGGACGCCGGCGGCAGCGGTGGCAGGGGGGAGGAGGACCGGAGGCGGCAGCAGGGCCTTGCGCCCAGAGGTGGACGGCGGCGGGCCTGTTCTCGGCGTCGCGTGGGGAGGTCCGCGGGGGAAGGCCCGGAGTAGCCGCGGTGGGTGATTCTCGCCCTCTTCTACCTGGTTGGGATTGAAGTTAGTTGTTACTAGAAAATTGGTCGATGCGACTCAAACTTTGAAATCTTAGCTTAGAAATTTGTGTGTTCCAATGCTCAAACTACTCTGTAATGCACTTGAAATTTACTGAACTTTGAATTTCACATGCCTTCGTTTTCAACTTCCTTCCATATTTACTCGTACTGACCTTCCCCCCTCACTTTGTGCCGTTAACCAACCCAATTGCAACCAAACGCCTCAATGTTTGTTCGCCTAGTGTTCCCCAATTCCATCGAATTGAATTGCTTCTGTTATTATTTGGGTCTCTGGCACTTTGCTTGCCCAACAACAATTCTGTGTAGTTTGCTCTTCCTGGCCATGTCACTCTCACTCTCACTGTGTGGTTAATTCGGAAGCCAACCCTAGGTATTTGATTCAAACAATCTGTTTCTGCACCAATACCTGGACTCTACTTATGCACACATACATATAGAATCTCTGTTGCACTGTCATATGATAAATTTGGTGCTCCAAATCTACAGCTTCAATTTTCTTGTCCCATTTTCTGCAGGGAAGCACGAGTGAAATCATGAGCTCGCTCTGTCCTTTCGCGCGAGCCACCAATGGTGGTGGCGTATGCCCTGTGAAATCTGATAAGAGCAACGCTGGGGTGTGCCCTGCAAAATCTGACAAGAGCATCAGCGGCGTATGCCCTGTCACTGGGAAGGATCATGGTAGCGAGCTCAAGGAAAGTAGTGACCATGGTGAGGAAAAGAGCACTGATCCTCGTGTTGTGCCAGCAAAATGCCCATTTGGCTATGACTCCAACATGTTCAAGCTTGGTCCGCTCAGCTGCATTGTCTGCCAGGCACTGCTCCATGAGAGTAGCAAATGCAAGCCGTGTGCCCATAAATTCTGCAAGTGTGTCTCGTGCCTCACATCCAGCTTAAGTGCACTTCATGTTTCATTCCTTGCTTCAAGAGGTTCTTACTGGATTTCTTTGACAGGGCATGTATATCACGCTTTAAAGACTGCCCACTATGTGGTGCTGATATAGAGGGTATTGAGCCTGATGCTGAGCTTCAAACTCTTGTTGATCGCTTCATTGATGGCCATGCCAGAATCAAGCGATCACATGCTAAAGGGGATGTAGAAGCAGCAGGTGGCAAGAATAAAGTCATATATGAGGATGTCTCCATGGAGAGAGGAGCTTTTCTGGTGCAGCAAGCTATGAGGGTCAGTAATTAAATCAACTGCTTTAGCCTCTTACATTGAACACTAGATTCTTGAACCTGTAAAATTTTCACAATTAATTGTCCTCTATTATTCATGGATCTATTTAAGATATTGACCCTAACTATTGCATCTCCAGGCTTTTCGCGCCCAGAACATTGAAAGTGCAAAATCAAGGCTTACTATGTGTGCGGATGACATCAGGGAGGAGTTGAAATCTTCAGAAGCTAACCTAGACTTATGTTCACAGCTTGGAGCTGTATTAGGAATGCTTGGGGACTGCTGGTATGTCTGTTCGCCCTTAACTATTTCCCTTGAGAAGTTCTTTCCACTTACCGCAGACTAAGAAAATACTGTGATGAGTTAAACTAGGATTAGAAAAACAAAAGACGTGTACAATTTTTTTTAACATACCATATCTCTCTACCAATTAGTTTCTTTTGCTACCCCTTCTATATATAGTGAGTGTATTGGTCTAGGGCTCTAGGCTCTAAAGAGTGCATTCTGGTATAAGGGAGCAAATATGTTTCTTTTCTGCAGATGTTACATTGATATTTTAACTGTATATTGAGCTTGGTTCCTGCATAGTTGTACTTATTCAAAGAGCAATCCTTGTTAGTTCTTTCATGTATCAGATTGTTCTAAGTTTCAACTACCTGAAATCTTTTCCATTTAAGAACAGTGAAGTCTTACTGTTCCTTTTTCTTTCATGTATCTGAATCTGATTGCTTTGATGTATCTGATATGTCTCTGAATCTGTGGTGGCCTTATTTTGCTACTTATCATTAGTGAATGTTCACTCCATCACTGTTATAGTACCATGCCTCATTCAGTCATTTTCCATATAATTATCTTGTACTTCATTCAGTGTTGATCAACATAATTTTGCTTATTTTGTTAATCATTTAATCATGGAACTCATTCCACACTGCATCCTTATCATTGTACTGTGTTTTCAGTCGGACCTTGGGAGATGTTCCTTCAGCAATCACTTACTATGAAGAAAGTGCTGAGTTCCTCTCGAAACCCCCTGCAAAAGATCTTGAGGTTATATTCAATTTTAGTGTAATTGTAACAACATTGAAAATAATGTATGCTGATTTATCTTTTTATGTTCATCTGCAGCTGGTTCATACTCTCTCTGTTTCACTAAATAAAATTGGTGACCTTCGCTACTATGATGGCGATCTTCAATCTGCAAGAAACTACTATGCCCGTTCATTGGATGTTCGCAGAAATGCAGTAAAAGAACACTCTGCAGTGGCTTCTCAGGTACATTGTGGGGGACCTGTACTACTCTTAAACTCTTGCACTGCAAAGGATTTTGTACTTATGGACACACATCATGGAAATAGTACAATGTGAAGTATAATATGGTGGTGGGGTGGGGGGTCAGGGAGGGGGTATGATTTCACATGATAAGTAAGGATTTGTCTGACAAGCATGCTGAATTGAGAGATATAGTATAGTATCAGAAACCAGATATTCGAGAGCTACGGGGATGAAGGAATTCAGAGTGTTTGGTAAACCGATGCTGAACCGTACACTTGATATCAGGTGCTGCCAAGGCGACAGCGACACCTAAACCCAAGGTTTTGGGTAGAGGGTGGATTTCTCCTGATAATTCCTTGCTTAATTTTGTGATACGCTACACCCTATGTCAATCTTTATAGATTAGGCGCCTCATTTCCCTTAGCCAACCAGCTGACTTGGTAACAAACTAAGAATACTACCCCCTCAGTTCCAAATTATGTGTTGTTTTTGCTTTTATAAGTACATAGGTTTTGCTATGCATCTAGATATACGCTGTCTAGATAAGCCAAAATGACTTATAATTTGGAATGGAGGGAGTAGCTTATCTCTATTTGTACGGAAACCTTAATCCTAAAGATCCTAATCACATGTAACTAGCTTGCAGGATAAAATTGATTAGTTATTGGTTATGTCGACTTCACACAAAGAAGTTCTGAAAAGGAGAAGGATATGACTGTATTAGTCTTGTTTGATCTGATTGTTTTTTTTAAATAAAATCATTGTACAAAAGACATCTAGATATACATTAACATGAACACTGATGTCTTATTTTTGGCCTGATGGTGGCATTTGCACAAGACAAAACATTATAACTTTTTTGTGATTTTTTTTCTCGAACATGCGAGAGGTGTGTATATTTGTATTAAGAAGAAAAAAAGAGAGAAGAGTCCATACAAAGCCACATCATGCCACCAACATACACCACTAGGATTTATAAAACAGAAAAGACGTGCCTTTTACATACAAAAGAAATGACCCCTACTAGAAATCAGTCCACATTCATCCCTTGGGCTCATGGCCCAGCCATCTCCTAGAAAGCTCCTCATTCACAAGCAACAGGGCTCTAGCCAAGTTAGGAGAATCACCATAAAGAATACAGCGGCTGCGAAGATTCCACAAGGACCAGGCCCCTAAGATGATAATAGAGTTGAGACCCTTTCTTAAATGGTCAGCGAGCACACTAGAGCCTTTGTCCCACCAATCATCAAGGCCTAATTTGGGAACAAGGGGAGCCAAATGCAGGGAGGGAAAACCTCCCATGAATAACTAAATATCTTATTCAAATAACATCCCCATGGATTGTTCACCCTGGGAAAAGTCAGGGATCCCTAGGAGATTTAAGTTTCCAAACTAACCCAAGAACAGTCATCAGGTTGGGGAGTGGGATTACGCAAACCGACCTGACTCAGGAGAAAGAACCAAAATTCACGAGCAAAGACGCAGGTTGTCATTAGGCGTTTTATATCTTCTTCCTGGTCACAGAGGAGCAGCAGGCCAGATGTGGAAGACCTCCCCTTGCAAGCTGATCAGCAGTCCAGCACTTATCACACACTACTAGCCATATGAAGAAATGACACTTGCCGGGTGCCCAAGATTTCCAAATTCTTTCATATGGACCAAATAGAACAGTACCCTGAAACATGCTTTCGTAGGAGGCCGATTTTTGTGAATAATGGCCGTCACAAGAGAACCTCGAAACTTGAGTCTTCCACATCTCGTTGTACTGCTGTAGAACAATTTCAGGGATGATGTCCCAAAGGGGAAGTATTCAGAAAAGAACACAGCACTCAGCAGACAGGGCACCATGAATGTAGTGCACCCAGGCATGATCACTCGATCAGTGAGAGCTTCAAGAACAGTCTGCCTGTTCCTCTTCCTTGTGGAAACTAAGGTCATAACTTGAGGTGCAAGATCAGCAATGCTTTGGCCAAATATCCATCTGCCTGTCCAAAATAGGGTTGCAGCAACCAAACACAGGAACGACCACAATAGAGAAGAAGGCTTGGACAGATTTTTGGACTGGTATATTGAAGACAGTCCAAGGACGATTAGGATATGTTCCAACGCACGGGCACAAACCTAGATATCTATATGCATTAGTTCCGATCAAGTGACTTATATATACCTTCAGGATACAAAATTTTGCTCTTGTGTCACTGTCACTCCTGAAGGACAAAATTTTCAACAGCCCTGCATTTATCTGTAGTTTGGGTTATTAAATGAACATGTAGAGAAAATCAGATGCTGTAAGGTGTTTGTCATTAGATGTCAACATGGACAAAGGGACACTGGCACACAAGGCATGACAATGTATTCACATAAACACAACGGCAGTAGTACACAAACACAAGTATACATGAGAGGAAGCAAATGCTGACATGCACATATGGCAGAACGTTTAGTTAGAATAGAGGATTATCTGTGAAGTGCTATGTGGAAGTGATGTGATAGGAAAGAGGAAATAGGGGGAGCAACCAAACTAATGATCTGGAAATTTGGCACAATAGTACTTTTACTGTTCTTCTGGCGAAAATGTTAGTCTGTCGTAATTGGATAGGAGTGGACTTTTTGTACTTTTCTGACCGATTCTTTTTGAACCGATGGCCTAAAAATCAATAATTTTCGGTCAAACTATATGAAAACTAACTGCTTCACTGCAGGTGTTTAGTCAAATCCTGTCCTTGCTAGGATCCAAATGCCTCTTTTGGGTCAACCTGCAGTACTTGAATTTTAACTTAATTCTCTCCTCTGGGGTTGTGGGGGTTGCTAGCATTTGGCGAAACTTTTGTTTTTGAGATTGAGAATTGTTTTGTTTGAACAGGCAAGCTTGATTTTAGCTGTTTCTATTAGAGCTAAGCTGTTGCATAGAATGGTCACATGATTCAGAGAGTGGTTTGCTTCTGGATAGTGTACTATGGTATTTTAATGTGCAATGTTTGGATATAGGTCATTGATCTAGCAACTTCTCTTGCCAAAGTCGCGGATGTGGATAGAAATCTTGGGAATGAAAGTGCAGCAGTTGAGGGTTTTGAGGAAGCAATTCAATGCCTTGAGAAGTTGAAGCTGGATTCTGAACAAGCTAGCCTTGAACAGCGGGTAGCTATTATTGATCCTCATTATTCCTCCTCAGCCTGTATCTGTTTTTCTGAATATTGATCCTCATTATTCCTCCTCAGCCTGTATCTGTTTTTCTGAACTAACCTTCGTCATGTACAAATGCAGCGCCTTTCGGTTCTTGACTTCCTAAACAACCAATTGGCAGATAAATAAGACATGGTCTTCTCCTAAGAATGCACCAATGACAGATGTCTTCTCATGGTAATGTTCAACTCCACTACTTAAGGCTCCCTTTGGAAGGAGCTGGCCTAGAAGCAGCGATCAGTATGTGTGTTTACCACCGTTTGAAACTTTTGTCACGGCACAAAATAAGTACTCATGCACTATAAATGTATCATATATATATGCCCATCGAGTACTCTTGATGATTGCCGATATGGTTTGGTAGTCTAAGCACTCTAGGTTGTCAATGTCAGCCTGGAGCAGCGCGTAAGATGTAACTTGTGGGAAGTTCCATCTCGCTTTACCGTGTCATGTGTGAACACTTATCCTGTTGTATATTGACAATAAGGCAGGGAGATGCCAATCAAAAGCATGTCTGTTGTTTCTTTTAGAGGAGATTCCCAGGTCAAGCTGTTTGCATATTTTAGGTGCGTCTCTGGTAAATCTGGGTCAGAAACCCAAAAAGTCAGAAAGAATTCGTGTCTTGGTATAACCATGTATTCCTTGTGAGAGACGGTTGTTTGACTGGATGCCAGGTCTCGCCTGGCGCCTGGCGATCGCAGATCTGTCGCTGGTGCAAATTTGACTCGTGAAGAATACAGTGGCGCACGTTTTAGCTGTCCACTTTTGATTTGCTCTTTTCTGGAAGGAGTCCGTGACTGATTCAGCCTATATTGCAAGTGCTCGTCTGCAGGCTATGTTGAATGTTTTAGCACTGAACAGATTCGTCTGTACTGAGTACTGACTCATACTGATGTGGTCGATTACTTTCGCTGCGCTCGATTGTTCGCAGCTATCTGTTCCTCCTGGGCATCTGATTTAGGGGGTGTTTGGTTTCCTTCGGTAAACTTTACCGTCCGTCATATCAAATATTTGAATACATGCATACAGTACATGTTAAAATTTACCAACCTCAACTAAACATCCCTTAGGATAGATTATGTAACGGATCGTGTGTGCAGAGCGGAGAACTTGAGCTCGTTGAGGTAACCTTCGCTGTCGTTTCACGTACGTGTTTCCATTCTCATGATTGCATTAGGCAAAGCCATTCTTTAATTTTCAGCCTAGCCACCACCCACCAGGTAGTAGCTTGTAAATTAGTACTACTAGTGTGCCTCTGCTGATGGTCACCTCGAGCAGGTAGGATCACTGCTCCTTCGTGGCATTAGTGCACTACAGTGGATAACGAGAGAGAGAGAGATAAGCACTCACTGAAGAAGGCACACATGCATATGGATGGTGACTGCACGTTCATAGTCCAGTCTTGGTGCAGTGCTTCTCCTTGCGGCGGCTACTGTGGATAATTCTGAGGTGGACACCTGCGCCAGCTACCCGATGTGCACTCGTGGTAAAATCACGTTCCACTTCCACCATTTTCTAGTTCCAGTGCCCATTTGGCGCGATGAGCGATGCAGAGATGTGTCTTCTCCACTTGGTCAGTTTTACATTTTCCTTTTTTTACAGCAGAATTAGGACTGACGCATGACCGTTTGAGTTTTTCTCTTTTTTTTAAAAAAAAAAACAAAGAGTCAATTCTGCGACTGTGGATTTTTTTTTTCCCCGCAGATGCTCCAAGAAAACTGGAGGATCAGATCTAATTAGCCTGACATCATCGTGCAGATCTGCAGACGACGCAAGCAAGCAGGAAACATGTGTGCGGCTAGCAGCTTGCTAGCTAGCAGACTTGGACCGGACTTTTCGCCTCATTATTATTACAGTATAATATATAACAAGTTAATCAGCCGTGCGTGCGTGCGTGAGCTGAATCGAATAAAAGTTTTTTTTTCCGGACTTGTTCAAAGATTTCTTTGAGCTTTTTCGACACACGTGTGGTCTTGTTGAAATGGAATCATCATCACTGATGTATGCACCTACACTGTTGGGCCATCACTCATATGCAAATTCCATAATGGAATGGACAATGGAGCACGGGGATAAAAGATGATGACCAAATTTATTTATTTAAAATGCTAAATTATGCACTTGAGAAAAACATAACCTTGGTAGGAGAGTCTAAGGCCTTGTTTAGATGCGAAAAGATTTTGGATTTCGCTATTGTAGCACTTTCGTTTATTTGTGGCAAATATTATCCAATCATGGATTAACTAAGATCAAAAGATTCGTCTTGCGATTTACAGTTAAACTGTGCAATTAGTTTTTATTTTCGTCTATATTTAATGCTTCATGCATGTGCCAAAAGATTCGATGTGACAGAGAATCTTGAAAACTTTTTGGTTTTGGGGTGAACTAAATAAGGCCTAAATAAAGGTGGGCCAGGAAACAAATAGTATGTATTATGCAAGTACTGTGCGTTGACACAACCAGTTGAGTCCATTTTGTTGTTTTGGCCTTATTTACTTCAAAAAAAATTTGCAAAATATGAACAGTAGCACTTTCGTTTGTATTTGACAAATATTGTCCAATAATGGAATAACTAGGCTCAAAAGATTCGTCTCGCAAATTACAGATAAACGGTATAATTAGTTATTTATTTTATTTATATTTAGTGTTACATGCATGTGCCGCAAGATTCGATGTGACAGGAAATGTGAAAAATTTTACAAAATATTTTGGGAACTAAACAAGGCCTTAATTAAATATATACGATGCATGTTAATTTGGGACAAGCTTATTTCTGAACTAATGTTTATGTTAGCTTATCACTAAGGCCGTGATTGTATCCGCGGTTGTGGCGCTTATACCCGAGATGCCAGAGAAAATCCTGAACGCCCTGTGATTTTTACGTGTTGATCGGTCGTGCGTAACTAAATAAGTATGAAAATAAACTACGAAAGCCGAAATCACAAATCGCAAAATTCGAACTGCGTTCGGCTTATTGCGGTCACACGTTGGCCGGTCTCGGCTCCAAATAGGGCCTAAGAAAAACCAAGGGGGAGCTTTTTTTTTTTTGGTGATCATATGGACCATGTTGTTGCTTGTACTCCGGGATAAATTCTAAATTATTCACGTGTTGACACCCGTACGTGCGTCCGATCTTAGTTGTTGGCTCGCTTTAGCCTGAATGCGATGTGGCAGTGAGAAGCCTCCACCCGATCTCTGACGACGATCCGCCAGTCATACATATCGCCAAACCGTACCAGGCACGCACGTTACACTCGCTCCTTTTGACTGGCATGCAAGTGTTGCTTGCCACTGCCTCCAACTCATCATATATCGTCGACGGTTTTTAATTTACAACAACACGCTACAAAATGGTAGAGTTCTCCTAGTATTTTTAGTTAGTAATAAAACACTACCACTAGTCAAACACTAGAGAATCCTCACTAGGAGGCATTTACTAAAAAAATTTATACTAAATTTTAAATGCTAAAACACTAGAAAAAAACCCACATTACTAAGAGAAATTGAAAAATCTGGTTGCGACAAGGCCAGATATGTGTGTGTGCTCGGATTGCACACGTACGTACCTGCAGCTAGCTGCAGGTCCTGGCTGGCTCTGGTTTTGTGTGACGACCTCATAGCTACTCCAAAGCAACTGTTAATAATGGATCGACAGGTTTTCAGTTTAACAATAATGATGGATGGTTTCTTTCTTTCTGATTATCGACCTGCATACGTGTACATGGCCACATCATGTGGTGGCATATATGCTAGGTTTGAGGGAAATAAAGAAACGGAAGCTAAAGCTAGCTTAGGTACGCGTTGCCCGACCGGTGGATGGAAATCGAGCTCCACCGGATTCTTCTTCATCGCCCCATCGCCATCTCGGCTGTCCGTCCGAGTCGCTCTGGCACGTACACGTATCCACAGGTGACAGATGGCAACCGCCACATGCCATGCCAAGGCCAGGAATGGCCACATGGCATCCTGTTACCACCCTCGTATGAACTCCCCCCGTTCCAATAAAAATAACGTTTTGGATTTCGTGTCATCTTGTTTGATTATTCGTCTTATTTAAAAATTTTATATAAATATTAATTATTTTTATATTAATTATTTTATTATTAGAAATACTTTAATAATTTTTATCATTTAAAAAAATAAATAAGACGAACAATCAAACACAGTACAAAAAGTCAAAAACGATACTTTCAATAGGAGAAAGTACATAGTATGTATGGAGAGGTGCATTTTGCTTATATTGTAAGTAAACTTTCATATAGAAGGAAAAACTATACAATCACCTTACAGCCTACAACTGTAGAGTATAGTTTTATCTCTCAACCATATATGGAGCCCTTCTCTTTTCAATACTTAAAACTAATATTAAGTACAAATGTTTATTTTTCAACCTTGGCTTGTACTTGTTTCTTGTTTGTGTGGATTATTATGTACATATATACCTGCGATTGGTCTGAGCCTTTGTTTCCATCCTTCACCATTTCGGTTCATTAGGCACATACTCCTTGATTAACTTTTTCCACTATCATCGACTATCTTACACTCACTACCGCACATTCACAAGGTAAGAGATATGTTGCACACACAATTCAAGCCTCGTTGAGTCCCACACATATTTTACCAAAGCTTTGATTATCTACCTGACAAACCTTCATCACTTAGAACATATAGGCACATATCAACCTTGTGTTCACATAATTATCCAAAAAATACAAGCATACATGTTGATTCAAGGGTTGGGTGGACTTGGTTCTGTCGCAAGGAACCAAACTAATTAACTTAATTTTTTTTTGTTTATGCTAAACTTATGGCAGATTCTATCACATTATTTATTTGACCTGGCATCCTTAGCACACACTATCCATAGGGTCACACAATTGACTTTTTTTAGCACGCATGTGTACTCTGTACTTTGTCATAAATTGTCATTCAACTAAAACATGGGTGGACTTGCAGCTGTGCCTAGATATTCCTAGGTATACCAAACATCTTTGTCCCAAAGGTTAGTAGGTTATACTTACATATATACATATGTATAGTATAATTAAGTTTCCATTTGCAATTGTCCTTACCTTATTCATCAGAAAACAACAGCCTATGTAGCCATGTTGTGGCCCATTACCTATCAGGTCAATTGACCACCCTGAATGGCCCTTATAGTTTTAGGATGACATCCTAGTCCTGTTTCCTTCCTTGGTCTACTAACTAGGGAGGCAGAGCGCTAGAGTCACAAAATGGAACCCTAGCGCCTGCCTAATTAGAAGTAGATGCTCGGTCGGCCGGAACCACCCTAGCGTAGTAACGCCCTAAGGGCGCAGAGCAGCGATGAAGCTACTAGCTAGGCAAGCCGGGCTTCAGCCCAACCTACCGATCTAGGTAACGTGAAGCCCCCCTTAGCCCTGCCTTGATTTTTTATGCACAATTATAGTGAGTCCAAGGATGCTGCTTATTGCTTATATTGCTATCTTTTCTTTAATTCGGGGAAGACTAAAAATTTGGGAGTGTTGTCTTTACTCATCAAGGTTATTAGAATTGGAAGAATGCTAAGGAAGTAAGGATACTGAGCTTTGAAAAATTGCTGAAATTATGGTCAGACTAAAATGCACATATCTTTTAAATTGGTTTATCGTCTCATTGAGCTAATCTTGATAGTACAAGTGGCAACAACTTCAGTTGATTCAGCCTTGAACATGCATTACAAAGATAGATTTGCGCCATAAAATGGGTGATGAATGGCTCAATGACTTGATGATATGTTATACTGAGAAGGAGATATTTAGAAAGATTGATAATGAAAAGATTAAAAGTGGTTTCAAGAGATGAAAAAGCGACATATGTTATTGCCTAAGAAAGTAGTGGTACACTCTATTCTCTTCTAAATTTATAATTTAGAGATCCATAAATGTATGACTAATAAATTATGTATATTTGTGTAGGTTGCTACTTCGGACGAATAATGTGGAGCAACGTGGGGTTGTTTATTAGTTTCGCAATTGGTCAGTCTGAATGAACTTTATTTTTTTATGATGTATTTTGTGAAATTTATCGTTGGTCGACATTTTCAATATAAGATTGATTCAAGCTATTATATATATGTCTATTATGACTTTGTTAGGGGTCATAGTAGAGATAACTCACCGTCGAATTTTATTCAGTCCAACCTAAAATTTTTTCTAGCTTCGTCGCTGGCGCAGAGACATGTAGTGCTACGGTATATCCACCACTCGTGCAGCTCGGGCACTCAGCAAGTGTTCAACCGTAGCTTGGCCGTGGGCCGTCGCCTATTCCACCTGGTGCTAGCATAGTAAGGGCAATTTCAATGGGAAATTTATGGTAGTTAGAAGCCGGAGCAGATCTTAATTCGCTCTCCTTCTTAATAAAATTTAGAGATATATCTCAAATCCATGCCCTTGCTTATTTATGATATATATTTTCTGATTTGGACATACCCAATTTTAAAATCATGGGTCCGTCACTGAACTAATTAAATAAGGACGATAAGAACCTATATATATACATATCTTAAGTAGGAAGACTCGCCATGCGTGTGTGCCGTGTGCGTGCTCGATGACTCGACATAGGTACGCATCGGTGTGTGTGATTTTGCACGAACAGACAAATGGGGCGGCCATAGTCGGTGAGAATTTCTGGGACACATGGATAGACAACATGCATGCAGGCAGCAAGTTGATGGCAACGTGCTCCTACCTAGCAAGCAAAGGACCAAGGAGATCTAAGAATAGACGTCGGCACCTCTGTTGTGTGTGTGTGTGTGCGCGCACGTGTGCTAATCATTGAAAAGCATGCACACACTAGGTTGGCCATTATATTCGAATCTTCGATCCTGTCAAACCGATTAAAGTCAACGGTAGTGATTGTACTTGTACGTACTAACAGTAGCCTCATATTGCACTGCACAAAAGTTACTAATAATATGTGGATTTGTTATGAGAGAAAAATACTGTTGAATGACTGATAGAATCGGCAGATAAACTGAAGCAAGCAGGATATTCTAAACAAATTTTTTCTTCCGTTCAGATTATTATTTCAGTTACTCATTAAGTTATCCATGCTTGAAGCGAAGTATATTATTCGTTTGTAAGTAAGGACAACCTTTATTACCGTGCCTACGATTCTCTTTCTCTCCACTGTTCATTTTCTTCGATGACTGGTTGTTCTTTGATAAACCATGCCAACTCACCTCTGCCTTTGGCCTCTACTTCCGTCCATGGCCGGTGGTGACCATCGGCTCATGAACTGCAAGTGGCCTAGCCCTGCCCTCTCCTAAATTCAACCGAAGGAGAAAAGCTTGCTAACTAGCCCCGCCATTGTTGTTGAACCCCTCCTCGTTCTAAGCCTACCGATCATGGAAAACCCCATCAACCCCAAACCCTAGCATCATATTCTCACCATAGTCCTCTAGTTTCCTGCCCCAATCCATGGAAATCTTGCCACCAGCCACACCGCCCACCGCACGTTCTCATCCTACTCCTAATTTCAATGGTGGCCTCACGCGTGCGTCACTTGTGGATAACGATGATACACGTCACAACAAAGATTGTCCTCGTGTGAGCACCATGTGGATCACTGGCTTATGTGTGTTGAGTACCACACAGATCCTCACAATACACGTGCACTCACCCTAAGAATGCACGCACACAAACCCTATGTTTGGTAACCACTAGTCAATTATACAATATACAATTTTTACTAGCTTGCTTCCTTCATGCAGGCATGGAATTGTTTTTTTTTTTGGTTTTTTGGAAACGCATCATGCAGTATATGGTGTCGTCACCAATCGGTACGGTCATTCCATTTGATGGAATCGCAGCGCTTTAATAATTAGTTTATTTCTCAACCGATGATGTGATGGATTAGGTAATGTATGCACGCATATTCTTATGGAGTATGAGTGGAAGAAAACCTTTTGTGCCAAGTCTTCGGCGATTCTAGACGCAAACTGGTTATTACATAGTACTACTAAGAAATGGCGATAAAATGGAGTCAACGCAAGCACTACAAGAAACCTGATATATATTTTCCGGCACTTTGTATATATGGCTGCGCAACAATTTTGGTGAGTTTTATCGCCCCCAACCCCACCCAAAGCACTGTCCAATCGATAGTTTTTCTATAATACTCCATCCATTTCAAGCTACAAATCGTTTTAAATTTTTTTAATATATGAATTTTGGTATGTATCTAAATATACGTTGCATCTAGGTCTTGTTTAGTTCCAAAATTTTTTGCAAAATCGACACTGTAGCACTTTCGTTTGTATTTGACAAAAATTATCCAATCAGAGACTAACTAGGCTCAAAAGATTCGTCTCGTCAATTTCGACCAAACTGTGCAATTAGTTTTTATTTTCATATATATTTAATACTTCATGCATGCGTCTAAAGATTCGATGTGACGGGAAATCTAAAAAATTTTGCAAAATTTTTTGGGAACTAAACAAGGCCCTAGTTATATAGCAAAATTGATGTACCGAAAGAATCAAAGTGGTTTATAATTTAAAATAGAAAGAGTATAATTTTGCATATTCAATAGCAGCTTCATCAAATCTCCAACAAAATAATTATCCATAGTTATTTTAGGTAGTTATCCAAATGTATTAGAGAATATTATCCACTTGCAAAAGAGAATATTAAGAAAGATACCAGCCTTGTATTTTTTTTTTTTGCCATGTGACTAGATCTGTTTTCATTAAAAGTAAAGAAGTTTTAATCCATTACAGAGAAGCCAAACAACGATGCTGGTGAGGAGCCAACATCACAGGCTGCGACTGACCTAACTACCAAATTTATTTTCAATATATATTTGGGATGTAAATTTGGGACCAAATATTATACCTTAAGAGCAAGGCTAATAATACAGTCAACTGTAGGCTGTAAGGTTTCTTTAGGGACGAAGCCATGAAAAAATTTAGAGGGAGCTGAACAAAAGTTCTACATCGACTTAGCTCTACTATTACCCCTTGTAAATATACATTAATGATGAAATTCACAAAATATATTTAAAAAATAAAGTTCTCAGCCCACTCTACCTTATAAATTTGTGTCTAAAATTAGAATGATGGCACTAGGGATTCCACTAGACCAGCAACAGTAGGGGCCTAGGGGGGCTGGAGCCCCCCTAGCCCCACTACTGGCTTCGTCGCTGCGCTTCTTGCAGCCCACTCATATAATGGTTAGTTCATCATTATTAATACATGGTCCACTTGTCTCTCTCACATACTTTTTTGGTTCTTGTGTCTGAGCCAGCCGGCTGTAAACTTACAGCCCGTTTTTATTCTCTCTTCTCTTCTCTCTCCTCCACGTCATCATTTAGCCGACTTCTCTAATAGGGATAACGCTTATTCATCGTGCACGGCCCTAGAGGTCCACTGCTTCTTGCCTGGAAATAGAACTAGCATGGCCTTCCATGTTGACGGCGACAGCGGCAGCTCGAAGGCTGTTCTGGAACTCCTCTCTTCACATCCGGGCGAGGCACTCCGTTTGGGGATGAGCCTCAGCATCCTCAATTGTCCGCGCCCTTGCTGACTTGGTGATCGACCCGGAGGCATGGCGACGACAAGAGGACACGGGCTGCGACAGTGGCTTCCTGAAGGTGGAGATAAAAGTCATCGACTGGCATTTGGTTGCAGCAAAGTCACCGGAGTGATTAGTCTTGTAGTGAAGCTTGAAAAAAATAGTAAAATTGGGGAACACTACTAAATATCCAATATATACTCTATGTTTTCTGTGGGTTACGAGTTACTTTATGCTCGTAACATGTAAGAAATCAACATTATTAATTTGTTGGTTTATTTTTTTTTACATAACGCACAAGAAGGATTATTTTCAAGGTGATCAAACCAACAAAAATTTAAAAGAATTTGTCGGCTCTGAATCGACGACAAGCATAGTCAATTTTCGTAAGGGTCAAACAGGTACACCTATCGGGGTTGCACGTGACTCGAAATCTGACGCACGAACATTTCCCTATGGGATAGCCTTTAGAAATCGTCGTGACGGTCGGCCGGAGATCTGTTTGCTTGGCACTCACAATGCAAGAGTAATTAATGTTTGGACCTTCTTTGGCAACAATTTCGTATACAGTTCCTCTAAAGCCTACGAAAGATTAATGGGCCACCAGCAAATTGAACCTGCGTTTCATTGGATTTGGAAGTCTCCATGCCAACCTAAGCATAAGGTTTTCTGTTGGTTACTGTTAAATGACAGACTAAGTACCAGAAACATTCTCAGAAGGAAAACAATGATCCTAGATATCTACTCATGTGAAATCTGCATCACTGGACAAGAGGAAACGGCACAACACCTCTTTTGGGGCTGCCCCTTTGCTCAACAATGCTGGGGCCTTATAAACATTGAAACAATATCAGCAGGGTCAA
>Ga0182004_10000083_pt1 | contig 37819 bp, 41 predicted proteins | sample Sormic07211540_1_FD_120479 | JGI IMG/M metagenome (GOLD analysis project Ga0182004, IMG submission 120479) | Endophyte microbial communities from Sorghum bicolor roots, Mead, Nebraska, USA - 072115-40_1 MetaG | ecosystem: Host-associated > Plants > Roots > Unclassified | place: USA: Nebraska...
TACTAAAATCATCAAATTTTCCTTTGCTATAAAAAAAAAAAAAAAAAAAAAAAAAAAAGAGGTGTGGTCGGCCCCCCCCCCCCCCCCCCCCCGCCAATGAAGGTCCGTAAACCAAGGGGGATGGAGGAGATTGGGGGGATTTTGACTTGTGGGGGATTAAATCCCCTTCAACCCGTTTGGTGATGAAATGAACAAGGTCTAAGGAAATACATCTAGCCATTTTGATATTCGCTAGCATGAATCTCTTGATTAATGGAAGGCTTTATCTTAATGCAGGGAATTGTGGGGCTTGAAACAAATCTAGGGACACTTCATATTCAAGTGAGTGCCCTTTGTCCCCATTGGATCTGAACGAAAGCTGATATTGTCTGTGTTTCAGCAGAAATACAGTTTATAGGGCTGTCTAACTGGAAATATCCCATAACCGGAGCTGATATACATTCCTTTTGGTACTTGTTATACACCCAGTTGCTGCCTGGTTGCACGCCCCGTTCTGTGGACTACTTCATCGAGCTTCTGGGCTTGCGCAACTTTGTGAGATGCAGATTTTATCGTGCAGAAGGACGTGGGAATGTCTGGGATGCAAAAGGCGACCATAAAAAAAATGTATGGCTTGCATGTATGGCATTTGTTTGGCCTGTGGCTAACAATTGACTACTGATGATTCGTGCTCTCTGTACCATCAGGCTGCATTTGGTCCCCCATATGCATTGCTTCAAGGAACACTGGAAGTTGATGGTGTGCCCTTCAAGGAGATACCAAGAGAAGCATGTGCGGCGGTGAAAAGAGGGTCCGTTGCCTGGGTAGGGTCAGGGCCAGAGTTCCTGATCAGCTTAGCCGACCACGAGGAGTGGAGGGACGCCTACACCGTGTTCGGGAATGTGCTTCCCAAGGACATGGCGATCGCTGAGGAGATGGCACTGCTGCCGACAAGCACAGACGTGTGGAGCAATGTGACGGTGAAGGTGCTCAAAGATCCTGTCTACTTCAAGGTGAAGAGAAGCAGCAATGCTAGCGCTGTCTAGGTGGAGCAATATAATATTTTTTTTGAGGGGAATATAATATATAATAATTTTTTAAGGGAGAATAATATAATAAGGGCTTGCTTGGTTTTCTTGAGTAAAATTTAGTTACTAGAACTATTTTAGCTATTCTTAGGTGATTAGAGAGACTAAACTATTTTAATTTTTTTAGTCAGTGTGTTTGAAAGTTTAGAAAAATAATTAAAATCTAGTTGGCTAAAATTTAACAAGTGAACCCGAATAGGCCCTAAGGCTCCGTTTGGTTTTAGTTGGTAAAATTTAACTTTCGTCACATCAAATATTTGGACACATGCATGAAGTACTAAATATAGACTATTTATAAAATTAAAAATATAGTTAGAGAGCAATTTGTGAGACAGATCTTTTGAGTCTAATTAGTCTATAATTGGACACTAATTATTAAATAAAATAAAAAAGCTATAGTATCTGTTAATATTTAATACCTTCAATTAAAGTTTAATAACACCTTTAACCAAACACCCTGAATACGTTGTGGTGAATTTCTTATTGTCGTCTGGGCTCTGGACTGCCTACGGTAGTCGTGGGCCGACTTAAGATGTGGCCTACGGCCCGCTTGAGCACAAGCCCAGTAACCCTATCATCGCCTGACTCGCCGGGGAAGAAGAAGGCGAAGGCCGTCGGGTTCTCGCAGGCGGCGGCGGCGGCGGCGGCGGCGATGCTTGCTTTCGAGGAGCAGGTGGTGGCGGACCTGGTGGAGGATCCGAACGGAGGTCTGGTGGTGCTCTCCTCGGGCCTCCCTCTGGCCTCCCTCGCCGCTACCCTCCTCCTCTATCTCCACCAGGCCCCCGGCGACGCGGCGGGGGGAGGATGTCTCCTCGTCCTCTCCGCCCCCGATTCCCTCAAGGCCCGGATCCGCCGCCGCCTCCAAGAAAAGATGCAGGTTCACGACGTGCCTCCTGACCTCCAAGCGCAGCAGCGCGCCTCCCTCTACGCCTCGGGCGCTGCTCTCTTCCTCTCCCCCCGCGCCCTCGCCGCCGACCTCCTCACCTCCCGCCTCCTCCCCTCCCGCGTCCGGGCCCTACTCCTCCTCTCCGCCCACCGCTCCACCGATACCTCCTCCGACGCCTTCATCGCCCGCCTCCTCCGCCAGCGCAATCTTGTCCCCGTCTACGCCTTCTCCGACTGCCCTCATGCCATGGTCGCCGGTTTCTCCAAGGCCGAGCGCACCATGAAGAGCCTCTACGTCCGCCGCCTCCACCTCTGGCCCCGCTTCCACGTTCTCGCCGCGGCCGACCTGGAACGCGCCCCGCCTGACGTCGTAGACGTTCGCGTGCCCATGACGCCGCCCATGAGGGGGATCCAGGCTGCCGTCCTCGCTACCATGGACGCTTGCCTCAAGGAGCTTAGGCGCACCAACAAGGTGGATGTCGAGGACCTCACCGTCGACAAGGGCCTCTTCAAGTCTTTCGATGAGATCGTCCGGAGGCAGCTCGACCCCATCTGGCATACTCTTGGGAAGAAGACAAAGCAGCTTGTGGCTGACCTCAGGACGCTACGCAAACTGCTTGATTACCTCGTCAGGTAGGTGTTGTCCTCTCTGTGATCACATCCCCCTTTCCTACCACCTTATTTCATGTTTGAGCTTATATAAATGTTCTGCTGACCCTGAGTCGGTTATATGATACAAGTTTTAGTTTCAAAGGAAAACTAGGCAGCCTCTTATGTTCTTTACTGGGCCCGTAGGTACGATGCTGTTACATACTTGAAGTACCTTGACACATTGAGAGTGTCAGAAGGTGTGCGATCAGTTTGGATACTTGCTGACTCAAGCCATAAGATATTTGAGCTTGCAAAAAGGCGCGTTTACCAGGCAGTGAGAACAGATGGTGCTAAGGTTAGCATGGATAATAAGGGCACACCAACAAAGAAGAGGAAAGTGGCACATAATACTACCAAGAAAGGAAAAGAAACCGGTACTGGCTCTTGGCCCCTTCATTTGCAGGTATATGCTTTTCCTGAAGAATTTTAGTGTAACAAGTACCTTTCTCCTGCAGAAAATGAAGACTCCACAGTAGGTAGGGACAACACTCAGAAGGTTAATACTGATGTGGGCATTGTATTGGAAGAGGTTCTGGAGGAGGCACCGAAATGGAAAGTGTTATGGGTCAGTGATTCAGTTTTTGTTTCATTCCGTTCCCTTTCAGACCCTGCAGTCTTCAGCACTGATTATTTGCTTCATGCATTATATGCAAGAACAGTCTGCTCCAATCTGTTTGGCAATGGACACTGCAAATTTGGCTAAACTTGCACATTTTATATTGCACAAGGAATCTATTTTATATTACAATGTAATTGATGAAGGCTTTCGTATTTTACCAAACATGGTGTGTGTAGCATATTTATCCAACTATTGTTTGTTGTGCTAAATGCTAATACTTAACTATTATCTGTTTTTTGTCTCATTATTGTAGCAAACTAGCAACCTCATCCGTAACTATCAGATAATACGAGTATTATCATCAAGAAATTTATTTTTGCTTCGTGTTGACTGCTTTAAAGTTTGCAGGAATTGTTGCAAGAGATAGCAGAAGAACAGATGAAGAGCGATGCCGGGAATGTGCATGATGAAGACAAAAGTGATGAACATGGCATAGTTTTGGTAACATGTAAAGATGAGCGCACGTGCTTGCAGCTGCAGGAATGCATATTAAAAGGCCCCTGTCAGGTAATTGTTCGAGTGTTAAATGAAGTCAGCATCAATCTATATAGCACTACACTATTGCTATGAACTTGCCATGTTTGCTTGTACGAGTGTCTTTCTTCCATGTTGAATGCAAGCTTGTTTCTGAGATTATGAACATGAAACCCTGTAAATACTTTGTGATGTTGACTTAACTTGTTTTCAATAAGGTTATGCGAGAAGAGTGGGAGAAGTATTTGATTGGGAAAGCTGAGCTGCATGGATTGAATAAGAAGAACAAGAGAAAATCTGAGCAACCAAAAGGGGTTGGTGTTCTGGATGGTGAAGTTCAAATGGGATCTAGTGAGAGTGTGGGTCCGGTTAGCATTAGCAAACTCGAAACTAATGCCTTATTTGCTGCTGCCTGTGAATTAAGAAATATATCAAATGAAGCAGATGTCAATGGTGGCTCAAATAGCAGCTGCAGCACGAAGGGGCTAGCAAGGGGAAAAGCAAAAGGGAAACCAAAGAAAACCACTGCAAAGAGACAAGCCAGCAATCGAAAAAATAAAAGTAAGGGGGGAAATGACATTAGGCAAGCTACCGATCTGGATTCTGAAGTTCAATCAGGCAAAACAGATGAACAGGCTGAGATTGATGCTTCTAAGGTGTCCGCATATGATGCTTCCGTGTCAGCCTCTACTTCTAATGATAAATTTAACCATTCATCTGCTCTCAGAAACTCGGCAAACGGCAAGCCACTACCTCCTGTGCAGTTTCATGCTCTAGACAGTGACCAGCACGTGCTTGATGTATGGAAGCCATCTGTTATTATTGTTTATCATCCAGATATTACCTTTGTAAGAGAAATTGAAGTATACAAGGCAGAAAACTCATCAAAGAAGTTAAAAGTTTACTTCCTTTTTTATGAAGATTCCACTGAGGTGCAAAAATTTGAGTCCAGCATTCGACGGGAAAATGAAGCATTTGAATCTTTGATCAGACAGAAGTCCCTGATGATGATACCTGTTGATCAGGTGGTGTTTCACTCTGTCACTAAAATTTTAATTTCAGTCTGACCTTAGCAAAGTGGTTACTGCATGAATGATGCCACACAATGCTTAGTTGAATGGCCTTTTCACCTGTCTATGAATCTACATGTGGGTTCATATGCCTGGTATCATGTGTTTATTTTAGCTCAATCACAATTAGCCATATGCAGGCAAAATTGCTGTCATACTTTTCTGACATGAAATACATCTATCTTCTTTTTATTCAGGATGGCCATTGCATTGGACCAACTGTTGCAAATGAACCAGAACCTCTTTTATGTCAGAACTCAATCACAAGAAAGGCAGGTGGTAAAAAGGCACCTGAGAAGGAGATGCAGGTGATGCTTATGATCGTATTGTTAGTGGGCAGACTATATGCTTTGTTTCTATTTGGTGGATTGCTAAAGATTTTGCTGTTGCAATTTTCTAGGTTATTGTAGACATGAGAGAGTTCATGAGCAGCCTTCCGAATGTATTACATCAGAAAGGTATCCGAATAGTACCGGTCACCCTTGAAGTTGGTGACTATGTTCTCTCTCCTTCGATCTGTGTTGAGCGGAAAAGTATCGCAGACTTGTTCCAAAGCTTTGCTTCTGGTCGTCTGTACAATCAGGTTGAGACAATGGCACGTTACTACAAGATCCCGGTTCTCCTCATCGAGTTCTCACAAGATAAGAGCTTTTCCTTTCAGGTATCCGCACCTCCTCTCCCCTCTCCTGCCTTATCCCAGGTGGAAAAATCATGATACCACCTCACCTCATTTTTGTAACTGGCCTCTCATTCTTTTACAGTCTGCAAATGAGATCGGGGATGACGTCTCTCCGACCAACATTATCTCAAAGCTTTCGCTGCTAGTGCTTCATTTTCCTCGGCTTCGCATAATCTGGTCACGCAGCTTGCATGCTACAGCAGAAATATTTATGTCACTGAAAACAAACCAGGATGAACCTGATGAGAAAAAGGCAACAAGAGTTGGCGTGCCCTCTGAGGATGGAATCGTGGAGGATGATGTGAGGTAAGTCGTGCACCTCGTCGTATAAAACCAGAGGGGAGTAAGCCCAAACGATGTATGCCTTTTTTTTTCCGTCTTTGGTCTATAGGTCTGAAAATTACAACACACCAGCCATTGAGTTCTTAAGAAGGCTTCCTGGGGTGACGGATTCCAACTACCGAGCAATCATGGATGGATGCAATAGCTTGGCCGACCTGGCCCTGCTTCCGGTGGAAAGGTTGGGGGAGCTAATGGGCGGTCAGAAGGCTGCACGGACGCTCAAGGAGTTTCTGGATGCCAAGTGCCCAACCATGCTGTAGCCAACAAGTGATGCTTCAGGAGTCAAAGGGTGCTGTTTGTATTGTGTTCGTTCGATAGGGATACTTCAGTTGCTGTAACTTGTAAACAAAACAGATGTTGTACACTACCAATGCCAAGCATGTTGTTGTCTGGAATTTAATACACAATCTGTGTATGGTATAAGGGGGTGTTTGGTTGGGGGTATTAAAGTTTAACCAATACTTTAGTATTTTTATTTTATTTAGCAATTAGTATTCAATCATGGACTAATTAGGGCAAATTATTCTAGTTTTATAAATAATTTATATTTAGTACTTCATCAATATGACCGGAGTTAAAGTTTATTAGAGAAACTAAACGGGCCTAAATGTGTGCTCGTGGGCCAAAGCAAACTTGAGAAAATGCCGCAGCAGGTTATGGGCTTCGCAGGCTCTTTCTTTCTATATACCCAAAAAAAAAATCCGGCCCAGAAACTCCAAAACCCCGCTCATTAGGGTTTTGTTGGTCTCTCTCGCCGGCTCTGGTCATCCCAAGTCCCAACTTCAAGCTTCCGCCATGGCGTCTTCTCCCGAGCGTGAGGTCGCCGCCCTCGAGAGCTGCTTCCGCTCCCTCCCGGCCGACGCCGTCCCAGCTGTTGTCGATTGCGTCCTCGCCTCCTCCACCTCGTCCTCGCCTTCTCAGCTCTTCCACGCGCTCCTCCGTTGCTCCCCTCCCTTCCAGGTTGTTTGATTGCTGGCTTGCTGCTGCTGCTGCTGCTACCGCCCTCTTTCGCTTCCACTTCAACTAACATCAGTTGATTGCTCTCTTCTTCCCAGCGGGAGCAGCATGCCGCCATCTGTCACGCCGCGGCGCTTCGCCATTTGCTCGCGCAATTCGGTCGCAACCCCTCACTAGTCCCTTGCGTCCTCTTCCTCTTTGGGTAATCAACCAATCACAATGCTAATTTCTCGCTTTGTTTCGGCTTTCAGACAACCCTCCTAAGGTTAGGGAGGTTCTGCGCTTACTGCTGTGGAGGGTCTTCCTGCCCCTGCTCAGGGATAGCATCCAACCCAGTCATCCTGCCTACTTTCACCAGGTGCCTGCTCCTTATCTACTCCCCACTTAAATTTATCTTGTCTTGTGTAGTCCCCATTTGCTTTATATGTACCCTGGATTCCCGTGGTGTCTCAGGTAATCGCGATGATGTGCGATGCAGTCTCTGACACTGGATCCTGGGACCTGCTTGGAGCCACAATAGTATCATTCTGCATACGGTCATCTGTTGTTGCCATGGGTTTGTCCGCTGCAGATGCCAACTCCATGGTTTACCAAAGTATAATGGAAGCGGATTTTCCTGGGGAGAGTCCCTCACGCCTACTACCGCTCTCCAATTCAAGCAGTGTGTTAGCATCATTGCTGGTGGACATGTTGGAGAGGCGAAGGACCATACCTACCTCCCAGAAAGGTGCTGCTGATCTAGATGCATTGGTTCAGAATTTGACATGGGACCTCTCCAAGTTGGTACTCAAGATGTTCACACATGCTCAGGAGTATCGGTCTTGTGCCACTCGGATCCTTCTTCAGCCTGTACTCATCTCGCTTGCGGATGTTTCCTGTGTCACTACATCGTTTGGTGCAGTCCAGCATAAGCTTTCGAGGTGCTTAAAGTCTATCTGTCTCGCAACTATGCGTGACCAGTTGTTAATTCAAATTGCCCCTACTCAAGTTATCTCTCGCCTGCAGGTTTGGTTTCCTAGAATGTATATGGAATTCCTGTATTTCTCTATTTCCTTTGGGGCCTGGTGAGCGGCTTGATGCATACATCATACTCTCTTTGTACTTGTCAACACTGAAATCAGGACATCAAGCCGCTGTCTTGGGAGTGGACATTGTCCATGAATTTGACCTTAGGAATGTCAGTGAATTCTGGGATGAACTGCGCAGGGGACTGGTGAGCCTTTCCACCTCGCACCATTTCTCTTAGTTGCATACACTCAAATTTGGAATTCATGCTAGAACGCTACTGGTTAGTGTTATGTTGCAGTGACATCTGTACCTTCTATCCACCAGGTTGACAAGGATTCTTTAGTAAGGAAACAGGCCTTCTACGTCTTAACAATATCACTTAGCATCTTTACCTCTTCATCTGGAAATGATAGCAGCCAGCATTCCTCCAGCAGGAGCTCAGCTGCTTTGCCTGCTCAAATCAAAGCAAATGCTGGGGCAACAAAAAGAGAAAGGTGGGCTGACAAAGAAGCCAAGTCCCTTGGCGTTGGAGAGATGGACCAATCAGGTGGACACTGTTCAAATGGTCAAGATCGGTGGAAGGTCTTCTTGTTACTGTATGAGATGCTCCAGGAGTATGGGACACATTTAGTTGAAGCAGCCTGGACACACCAGGTTAGTTGGTTTCCTAGTGTTTCTCTTATCAAAAGCCTATCAACAATATGATATTTTAATGATACTACTCCAGTACTCCTGAATTTAACACTTTTAGTGCTATGTAGGCAATAGGAATAGCACAGAGAAACAGTAATTGTTTATACAATCACTTTTGGCTTATGTTGGGTTGATGGTCCAAAAACCATGTTCAGGTAGTGCAGCTGTTTGAGTCTATGCCACAGAATGACTATCTGAATCACACCTCCCTTGGAGCCTTTCATGCCCAGATGGAATCTTGGGAAGGAATTTTGTACTGGATGGCAGTTTTGTGGGAGCGTGGGTTCAGTCATGAGAATCCTCAAGGTGAGTACTGATATATAGTTATCTGTGATCCATATTATATTTAGAACGCTATTCCATAATCTGCCAGCTTGAACGTCTTTTGCAGTGAGATGCCTGGTTATGCAATCCTTTTTGGATCTTGCATGGGAACGCTACAAGATTTGCGCTCAGATAATTCCAAGGGGTTTTGTGCTCGGTCCTCTGATACGTGGTTTGAATGATGTGGTTCATCATAAGGATTTCGGTTAGTTTTGTTTGTTTTGCGCTAGTTCAATAGAACATATTTGATTCTGCTCTCAAAGAAATGGAGCTATTTTGTTTTTGTTGGGTCCAATTTTACCTGAGAATCTTGCATTGCTTCATCTATGTTCCCTTTGCAGCAAATATGATTTAAAAGTTACTCCCTCCATCCAAAATTATAAGGCATTCCAAGAATCTTAGAGAGTCAAAGTATTTTAAGTTTGACCAAATTTGTATGATAAGATAATAACATTTATGATATTAACTCAATATCATTAGGTTCTTCATTAATTATATTTTCATAGAAAATTTATTTGATGTCACAAATCTTTATAATTTTTTCTATAATTTTGGTCAAACTTAAGATGTTTTGACTCTCCAAGATTCTTGGAATGCCTTATAATTTGGGATGGAGGGAGTATGTTTGTATTTCAAACTAAACTTGGGCTTGGGGGGAGATTTGTTAGTTTATGATTTTTTTTTTGCAGTGATCAGTCCTTCCTGCCCGACTTATTGATTTATCCCTGGTAGACATTTCACTTTATGCGCTTGTATTTTGAATTTAAGAAAGAGAACTCATCAAGTAACTTTGGTAAATACATCACACCTGCTTTTGTTTACTGAGTCATGTTGCTCACAGTATTGTTGCTCTAGTCTTTTAGCTTTCTTTATTATCGTCCAATTCTTTTGTCACATTGTCAATAGTGCATTCTTTTTTATAAATACTGAGTTATCTTCCTAAACTGCCTTTAGGGATTGGGGGTGCTTATAATTCGAAAACCATAAAAGATGCAGAGAGATTTTTCAGAACTTATACCCATAACTTGGTGAAATGGTAACTACTGCCTTCTTATTTCTTGTTGAGTGTTTTGATGCTTCTGACTGTGGAATTGAGTTTTTTTGTTCAAAAGAAATACACTTTTTGTTATCTTCTAGTGTCTTTACATCTATTGAAAAAGTTGTTTATGCATGTGTTGTGTCATGAAAGGAGCTTAACTAGTGAATCTCCTTGCATTCTTGTCTTAATGAAGATCTCCTTTCAATATTGCATTTTCATCACTATAGCAACAGATAACAGAAAATTTCTTGTATGCACTATAATGGTTTAGCCTACATGCACATGCTTAGGCTGCGAGGACTTTGTGTTTTCAGGGGATATTTATGTTGTTTGGCGACAGACATGCTACTCTTTAGTTTGGTTTGGTTTCAATTGCTGAGCTTTTGCAGTTGGAGTGTGCTGCTGAACCCACTTCTGTTGCATGCATGCCTTCTTTACAGTGACCGCATACATCTGGTTTGGAGTCTGGCATCTGCGGCTAAGCAAGATTCATTTGGCCGAGCAGGATTAATGACTCTTGCATCCTGTGTTGCTTCGTGCACACATCAGTCAGAGACAAATGATGTGCCTTGTGCTATATCTGGGAAAGCAGCGACAAAATGTGATGGATGTGTGCCTACAGAAGTTAGGTCAACAGATTTGTTAGATGTCTTATGGATTCTTAGTGAGAGGAGTAAACAACACTTCAATCCAAAGTATCGTCTGAAAGGTTCAAATCTTCATCTCTTTCTCCTCGAGAAATTTTGATAAGTGACAGTTATGAATCGACAACTTGTTAACTTGAAGTCCAATGCAGTTTGTGAACAGGTTATCCAAGTTGCAACATCACTGATAAGTGCCACTGAAATTCCACTTAACCAGCTTCTGCATTTCATTGCTACAATTCCTCGAGAGTTCACTGATTATACTGGTAAGTACACAAGAGAAAAGGAACCTTTTTTAAGTATCTCCTTCGATATTATCTACAGTGCTGTGTTAACATTAGCTCTCACTGCTATTGTATGTCCTTGTAGGGCCATTGAGAGTAGTAGTTCAGAAATGGTTTGTTCAGAAGGAAGAATGTTCTGCTGGTAACACTTTGTTGACTAAGCTGATTGATTTCCCTGCTACCTTCGTAAGTCAAAAACAGAATGAAGGTTCGAATGTTTTTGATGACGAGGATGTGGATGCATGGGAAGCTGAAGCAAGGAGGTGGGCTAGAACCCTTCTTCTTGTAACCTCGGAGGACGAACATTTGAAGCGAATCTTTGGGGTTAGTTTTCTTGTCACTTGCTTGTATATATACTTGTAAAACAATATGATCTCTATATTGTGCTTGGATCTCGAACTTCAGCTATGCAATTCCTTTTTCTATCGCCCTTGTGTGTTTCCATTTATCTTTGGTTCAAAAAGGTAGTTTTCATTGCAGTTTCTAGAGGCATATGGCTACAAGCTCTTCGAGCAATGTCCCAGTGGAGATTTCATACCCACAAAATTTTTTATCATTGTTTTAAGCTTCATTGAGGAACTTGAGGTGAGGCAGAGAAAGCTTGTTTGCGAGAGTAATACAATCTTAAGAGGAGGTTCAGATGGAGTAAATGGATTAGTGCTCGATGATCTCAACAAAATGATCGCAGAATCACTTTCGCTTGTTTTGGTAACCCTCTTTTTTTTTTTTCAAACCATCGCTGAGGGCTCTTTGTGTGTCAGCCTTTCAATGATTGCCATCTTTAAATCTTATCTCAGGAAAATATGGTGGCCTTCAGCAAGCTGTCTTGCTCTGTTTTCTGGTTTAGAGATGTGGAGAACAAGGATTTACCCCATTCTATCAAAGGAAAGCTTGGAGGCCCAAGTCAGCGTCGTTTGGCTACCTCTATCACTTCTTCAGTATTGCAGGGTGTATGTTCCATCCTGCTTTTTTCTTTGGCTTGCTTTGTTTAAAAGGTTCCATTTGACATGTTTCACATTATCTTTCAGATATACATATACTGCATTACAACTATCTTTGATGTTTTGTCTGCTGTGCTAGTCCAACAAAGTTTTCCTTTCTACCACCCTTCTTCAATTTGGGTTCATTCTAATGTTAGTTGCTGTAGTAGCGATTGCTATGTCTACTCTGCAACAGAATACATCCTATATACAATGGTGTGATCTGCTGGTGTTCTGGTATTTTTCCAGTAGAATCGTGCACAGTGATCCCTTATAGTAGAAAAAATTGACAGATCAACCAACACTTTAAGGCTAATAGTCACAAAACCACCAACTATTGTGTCCATTTCAGAGACCCACCAATACACAGGGTTATTGCCTCACTAACCCGCCATTTTTTGCTTTGTACTGTTTTATGCTAGCTTGAGCTCACATGTCAGTCTCACCATTACGTAGTCAACCAACTGTTGTGTCACCCTTTGATATTTTAGCATTTCTGTTACTCCTTACATTTGATGAGTATGAACATGAAACTTTATATGTACAGGTAGAGTTCACTAAGAAGCATATCAACCACCTTTCTTTCTGGTAATTTCTTCTTAACTTTGCCCACTGAGGGTGCACTGAGCTGTTATAAATGTCCTTAAGGTCCAGCAACTGAGAGATTACTGTGTCAAATCCTGGGAGATCAGCAACAAATCCACTAAATATGTAGCTAATGAGATTCAACTGTGCCCATTAGACACAAAACTGATTCCATTCCATTGGATTATCCACAAGTTGACATTGACGATTCTTCTATTGATTTTGTACATAAGGGGTGCAACCTAATTGGTGATTGACTGTATTTGATGTATCTCTTGTAATAGGGTGGCATAGGATGTTTTTGGTTTGAGGGCAAGGTGGGATATGTTAGAGCCATCCCTACTTTGGGGGATGGGATAATCCCAGTTGCCTGTTTGGTTGCATCATTGGGATCCTTGTTCTTTGTTTGTTAGGAGGGATAGGCAGGATTAGGATGATACAGTTTCTTGTTTGGATGGATGGATAGGTAAGGTGGATATGGTTACCTCTTCCCAAGTTGGTGAGCTTTATTATTAACATGACACAAAAAGTGCAAGTTTCCATACATATCCATTTTGTAAGACAATGTTATCAATATCCATATAAGCAGTATCATTGTTGCATAAAGAATCAAAATATAGAGTGTCAAGCGCTTCGACGCTCAACGACGGCGGGCCGCGACTACGTAGCTCGTAGTCGCGCTCCAGGCCTCACCGCGGGGTTATATCCCCCTGCCGGTGGCTTAACAGAATAGGGATAGGAGATTAGATGGAACTCAATGCTTGATTAGCATTGTTTCAGTACAGCCAATATATAAGCCAACCGGCTAACAAACTAGGTAACAACCGGCTAACAAACTAGGTAACAAATCCCCTAATTTCTAGGCCTGATTCTAGCCACTGATTGCCGCCTTGCCATCCTGGCCCGCGGTGACCGCGGGCAGCCCCGCGTCGTGCCCTGCAGCGCGTTCTGCTGCCCTGCGAATGTCACGCGCCCTGGCCCGGCGTGCATATGGCATGCCCCACATGACATAGAGTCACACAATCACCTTGGAAAAACAACTATAATGCATTGCAAGACAAAAGTGTAAGATAAAAAAAACAAGTACACTTTCGTTGGGTTTTCTCCTCAAACGGCACATGTTTGATCCATGTCAACGCTTGGATGGGGTGGTGCCAGGGACCACCGAAATGGAACGAGGCAAGGTTGGTGATTCCAAAGTGGTGCCTTTTTTTGGCTGCATTTGCATGATTGTGTCCTTGCGATGGTACAAACGGTCCAAACAAAGCCGAGGCAGCAACCATAACATGCTAGTAGGCTACTGAGGAGTTTATTGATGAATTAGTATCTGCATTGTCCAATGGATCTCTCCGGTGCAAGCAACAAGGCTGAGGTGGCCACTGACGGGATCTGCTTCTCTCTTGTGCTTGGATCTGGTCTGAGGCGGGAGCAAGGTACAATCCAAAGGCTTGATGGAGAAGGGAGGATTCCTGTGGATGGATGAGGATGCCGTCGTGCTGGTGCAAGATAGATGGGGAGAGGTGAGCTGAGGGAAAGAAATGGTGATCGCAGTGCAGCATGCAAGTCATGTGCTAGAGGAAGAGAGATGGGGATGAATCGGTCTGGCTGATTTTCTCGGATCGTATCGTCCCAGATCTGAGAGCATATTCTCTTCAGAGGACCAATCCCATCCACCCATGTCCTCCAACCATGCACCCTTAAAATTGGGATGATCTTGTCCTATCTCAAATATCCCTCCAACCAAACACACCTGTTCGTACTTTACATGTTTTGAAGTGCACCTCAACATGCAGTTGCTTTGGTTTGACAAATTCCATCTCCTAATTCACAGATTTGGTCAGTGCGATGTGTTAGTTCTGTTTCCTCATGGTGTAACCATTACTGTTCCGGTGATTCTGTTTCTTCTGCATTTTCCATGCTATGGGACTTCTATTTGAATGTTACCCATCACTCCACTATTGCCACTGAGGTATGCTGCTATATTTAAACAACATTTTACTAATTTACTTAATCACTCTTTTTCAATGTCTTTCTGTTAGCTTTTCTTTACATAAATTCTGAAGTCAGCCTTTATCTTTTTTTTTCCCTGCATAAGACTGGAGCTGAACTTCACCTGGCAGCTTATGAAGCTCTCACCTATGTTCTGGCAGCTCTATCTACTGCTTGCAGTTCTCAGTTTCTGGATTTTGTGGAAGCAAAGCAGACAGATCAAGCCTGCGAGTTTTCATTGGACATTTTGGTCACCACTTTCCTTGACAACATCAACCATCTTCTTACAGACGGAACTCTGACACGAAGCAGAAGAGCTGTTTTGATGACTTGGAAGGTTAGAATAATATCTTGCCTCCTTTTGCAGTACATAAAGAAGCCAATCTGGATGGCTCCTAATTGTTAATTTTCATTTTAGTGGCTTTGTATAGATTCCCTTCTATCCATTTTGGGCTGCTGTAGTGACAACGAATCTCAGATGAAGAGATTGGAACCCTTATTTTCGGATTCAACCCTCCGATGCATTTTTCTTGATGTTATCGAAAGGTGATCTTTGTACAATTCTGTTACATTTTAGCTCTATGATTTCTTCAATTTACATTCATAATGGCATACAATCACATTCCAGTACTCTGTTACCTGTTTATTTGGGGGAGCCTTGCATTACTGAAAGCTATAACTTTCTTGTATTATTTTTTATTTGCTTCATTAAAAATTTATAGCTTTCCTATGTCAACTGGATACCCATTTTGTTCATTCTAGAACATATGAACTCAATACTATGTTATTTAGAGGGGCGACTAAAAGTGCTAATCCAAATTATTGATTTGTTTTTGTAATGCAAATTTGTCCTGTGTTGGAACACAGTTATCTACTTATCATTCCAACTTCCAAGTTTTTCTTGTCTGCTAATTCTTCAACTTAGATTATCCTGAGGTGCACTGATTTCCTCTGTACTTAATTATCTTTTCTTAATCTTTGCAGCCTGGAAAACGCTGGTGAAAATTCTGTCTTATCTATCCTGAGATGTGTGAGATCTGTTTTGAGATTGTTACACTTGAATATGGGTAACAGAAAATTTACCTCTTTAGGCATCAGTTATGAGGTACTATTCGTTAGTATCTTCTCTCTTCTCTGTAACTGTTTATTCCTAAAGTATCCTCCCTTTGTTCCATAAAGTCACTTTAGCTTTGTCAGTCAAACTTCTCTAACTTTGACCAAGTTTATAGAAAATGCACCAATAGTTTCAACGTCAAATATGTTTCATTAGATTCTCCAAGAAATATGTCTTGATAGCACATTTATTTGTACTTGTAGATGTTAATGTATTTTTTGAAAAACATGGTCAAAGTTAGAGAAGTTTGACTTAGGACAAAACTAAAGTGATCTATAATTTGGAACGGATGGAGTAGCTGCTTACAACCTAAAACTAGATGCTAGCTTGAGTGCTTGACATTACATTATTGTTAGTTCTTTCCTTTATAAATTTGTTTGCTGGCTTCTTTAATTGCAGTTGCCATTCAGTATCTTTTATCTCTGTTCAGATGATGATGCAATTAGCAAAGTCCTCCTGGATCTTGCACCTTAGCTGCAACAAGCGCCGAGTGGCTCCCATTGCTGCGCTACTATCTGCAATATTGCACCCAGCAATATTTTCTAATTTGGAAATGCACCAGACAAATGAAAAAGGGCCAGGCCCTTTAAAATGGGTCAGTTGTCACATATCTTCTTTAACACATTTTACTGTTTTGGATGCGACACCACTCTTGTTCTTTAACTGAGTGGTCAGCATACACAAATGTTTAGCTGCTGATCTGCTGCTTTGTGCGCATTAGTTTGCTAGTTCTGCGGAGGTGGCTACTTTTCAATATATGAAGTCCGCACTATGGACTTTGCATGCATATTGTATAAAGTTATCTACTTACCTAAAAGATGCGAGCAAAGAGGGAAATAGTTGTTACCTCTTTCATGGTGTGGACTGTGGGGGTTGTTCATATGAAAATATGCCATAATAATATGTTACTAATTAAAACTTCTTGTAGCTATATTGATATAGAACAGGGATTTGTAAGAGTGGAAATCTAGAGTTTAACCTGCTGATTCGGACAACTGCAGATGAGGGTGCTCTTTGGCATGCTGCAGGGTGGTATTAATACTAGTCCCTGTGTTGGTAGTTCTATGCAGCGCCATGCACCTGTTTGTGCGTCTGCCCATGTGGTAGTGAGCATGTGTCGCTGTGTGCGCTGTCTTCACTTCGTATATTTTCATCCTCTTAATGAAATGATTCGCAGCTCTCCTATGTCGAGAAAAAAGAAAAGTAATATACCTAGATTTTTTTGTCCTTAGATAAGAGCGCTAGGAAATCAGCTATTTACTTGCTTGAACCATGAACAGTCTTTAGACCCCCCCCCCCAAAAAAAAGATGTGTTGTCATGTGGGGGCGCACATACGCCAGGCGTGGGCGCGCGCGCGACGAGCGCAGAGCCCAGGAGCACGCCGAGCGCGCGACGTCGCCCATGGGCTAAGAAGGAAAGAGTTGAGATTAGTTGCTATTTTTATTCCTTAGATTCAGGGATGATTAGTTTCCCTCTTGGTGAAGGCCACCGGCCTATTTATATCTTGTAATCGGGATATTTGAGAATTAAGCAAAGTATTACCCAAATCTACTTCTCCCTATTCTAAATATCAAGCCGACGGCAGGGGGGTATAACCTCGCCGGCGACGACGGACCAAGGCTACGATCTTCGTAGTTGAGGGCCTCCTACCCTTGGGGTTGACGCCTTTGACAACCTGGTATCGCGATCTAGCCGATCCTCAGCCTCACAGCCGCCGCCGCCGCCTGCTCTACCTCCTCCGCGCTGTTCTCCCCACTCCCTGCGTCCGCCGCCCCAACGTCCCCGCCATCTGCATCTTCCGTCGCTATGGGGGACAACTCCGATCTGAAGACCACCATGGCTGCTCTCGTGGCCGCCGTCACCGCACTCCAAGCCACGGCCGAGGCTACTGCCAAGACCCTGGAAGAGAACACCAAGGCGATCGCCTTTCCCGAGCAGTCTTCGTCGTCCGCTGGCAAGCAAGTATTTGGGGATTAGCCCCCGGATCGCCCGCCGAAGTTCCAGAAGCTGGACTTCCCGCGGTACGACGGCAAATTGGACCCGCTCATCTTTGTCAGCCGCTGCGAGTCGTACTTCCACCAGCAGCGAATCATGGAGGAGAAGACTTGGATGGCCTCCTACAACCTAGGAGATGGTGCCCAGCTCTGGTACCTCCGTGTCCAGGCCGACGAAGGCATGCCGCCGTGGCAGCGGTTCAAAGAACTCCTACAGCTACGGTATGGACCGCCGCTGCGTTCCGCCCCGCTATTCGAGTTGGCGGATTGCCGGCGCACGGGTACTGTCGCCGAGTACCAAGATCGGTTTCAGGCGCTCCTTCCTCGCGCCGGTCATCTCGATGAAGCTCAGCGTGTCCAGTTGTTCATCGGGGGCCTCCTCTCGTCGCTCAGCATGGATGTTCGCATCCAGAACCCCCAGACGCTGGCCGCCGCCATGAGTTTGGCTCGGTAGTTCGAGCTCTGGGAGCAGTTTGTCCAGCAGCACGCACCACCGCCGCAACGAGGCCCCGGACGGGTCCCCCTCCTACCTGCGCCACCCCGGCAGCTGGCTCTGCCCGCGCCACCGAACGGGCCCCCACCATCTGGATCAAGCGCCTCTCCCAGACGGAACAAGAACGCCGCCGCCTCAGCCTTTGCTACAATTGCGACGAGAAATTCACCAGGGGCCACAACCGCGTCTGCAAGCGGCTATTCTACGTCGAAGGCCTGCAGGAGGACACCGATGCTACACCGGAGGAGACGGACGAGACTCCCCCGACCGAGTCTCCCTGCTACTCTCTGCATGCGGTCGCCGGCATGCGCCTCGCCAACACCTTGCAGATCTGGGTGTCATTGGGCGGACTCAACCTCACCGCCCTCCTCGACTCGGGGTCGTCCCACAACTTCATCGCGGAGAGTGCGGCGCTCCGGACCGGGCTGGCCATCCAGCGTCACTCCAGCCTCACCGCCACCGTGGCAAACGACGAACACGTTCCCTGCCCGGGTGTCATTCGACAGGCCACATTCACGGTCAAGGACGACCACTTCTCCGCCGACCTCTACTTGATGCCGCTGGCCGGCTATGACGTCGTTCTCGGGGCCCAATGGCTGGCCACGCTGGGGCCCATGCTGTGGGACTTCAACGCCGGCACCGTGTCCTCCTGGCAGGGTCGCCGCATCTGCTGGACAGGGACCAAAGGGCCTGCTACGCCGGCCATCAACGCCGCCACCGCCAGCGAGTCCCTCCTGGCGGAGCTAGCCTCAGGGCCGTCCCCCGCCGTGCGGTCGGGAGCACGCCATCACGCTGCTACCAGGTGCCCCGCTGGTGGCCGTCCGGCCCTACAGGTACACGGTCTCCCACAAAGACGAATTGGAGCGCCAGTGTGCCTCGATGGAGCAGGGTCTCATCCGCCGCAGCACGTCCGCGTTCTCGTCTCCGATGTTACTGGTCAAGAAGGCGGACGGGACGTGGTGTTTCTGCGTCGACTACCGCGCCCTCAACGCGATCACCGTCAAGGACGCTTTCTCGATCCTGGTGGTCGACGAACTCCTCGATGAGCTACACGACGCCAAGTACTTCACCAAGCTCGACCTCTGCTCGGGCTACCATCAAGTTCGCATGCGGCCCGCGGACGTCGACAAGACGGCGTTCCGCACCCATGATGGCCTCTACGAGTTCCTCGTCATGCCTTTCGGGTTGTGCAACGCGCCGGCGACGTTTCAGTCGTTGTTGAACGACGTCCTCCTCCAGTTTCTCCGCCAGTTCGTCCTCGTCTTTTTCGATGATATTTTGATTTACAGCGCCACTTGGGCGGACCATCTCCGTCACCTCCGTGCAGTCCTCGTCCTTCGCCAGCACCGCCTCTTCGTCAAGCGTTCCAAGTGCGCCTTCGGCGTCGACACCATTGCCTACCTCGGCCACACCATCAGCGGGGCGGGCGTTGCCATGGACCTGGTGCAGGCAGTCCTGGACTGGCCGTAGCCTCGCTCAGCGCGGGCGGTCCGGGGCTTCTTGGGACTTGCGGGGTACTACCGCAAGTTCGTCCAGGATTACGGGTTGATAGCTGCCCTACTCATGGCGCTCACCAAGAAGGACGAGTTTCGGTGGACCGAGGACGCCGTGGCGGCGATCTAGGCGTTAAAGACGACCATCACCTCTGCGCCAGTGCTGGCCCTGCCCGATTTCACCAAATTGTTTCATCGTCGAATGCGACGCTTCGACGTACGGGTTCGGCGCGGTGCTGATCCAAGACAAGCACCCACTCACCTTCTTTAGCCGGCCCGTCGCACCTCGCCACCAATCCCTCGCCGCGTATGAGCGAGAGCTGATCGGCCTCGTCCTCGCCATCCGCCATTGGCGTCCATACTTGTGGGCTCGCCGCTTCGTGGTGCGCACCGACCACTTCAGCCTCAAGTATCTCCTCGACCAATGGCTTGCAACCATCCCACAACACCATTGGGTCAGGAAGCTTCTCGGTTTCGACTTCACGGTCGAGTACAAGGCGGGCGCTACAAACGCTGTGGCTGATGCCCCGTCCCGGCGCGACACAGAGGACGGGACCGTGCTGGCGGTGTTGGCTCCGCGTTTCGACTTCATTGACCAGCTTCGGCAAGCTTAGACGGAGGACCCCGCTTTGGTCGTGGTATGCGACGAGCTGCGAGCCGGGACCCGTGCGGCGCCGTGGTCTCTGCTTGACGACATGGTGGCGTTCGGTGGCTGCTTGTACATCCCACCCTCCTTGCCTCTGCTCATGGAGGTGGTCTCGGCCGTACACGCACACGGCCACAAGGGGGTCCAGCGGACGCTGCACTGTCTCCGGTGTGATTTCCACTTCCCGGACATGTGCCGTGTGCTCTAGGACTTTGTGCGAGCGTGCGCTACCTGCCAAGTCCGAGTACCTGCACCCAGTCGGACTGCTCATGCCATTGCCGGTACCGACCGCCGTCTGGACATACATCGCCTTGGAAATCGGTGATCCTCTCCGTGGTGGACCGTTTTAGCAAGTATGGCCATTTCATCCCGCTGGCGCACCCCTATACGGCGGAGTCCGTGGCGCAGGCGTTCTTCACCGACATCGTGCGCCTCCATGGCGTGCCTCAGTCGATGGTCTCCGATTGTGAACCCGTCTTCACTAAGACGTTCTGGCGGGAGCTCATGCGCCTCCTGGGTAGCAAGTTGCACATGACGACGGCCTTTCATCCGTAGTCGGATGGTCAGACGGAGGCGGCCAATCGCGTCATCGTCATGTACCTTAGGTGCTTCACCGGTGATCGGCCCTGGAAGTGGGTTCGCTGGCTCCCCTGGGCAGAGTTCATCTACAACAGGACGTTCCAGTCCTCGCTGCGGGACACGCCGTTCCGAGTGGTGTATGGCCGCGACCCGCCCACCATTTGCTCCTACGAGCCGGGTGAGACGCCTTCCTCGCGGACGTGTGGTACCGCTTGGAGCAAGCACAGGCGGTCCAAAAGAAGTTCTACGACAGGGCTCACCGGCAGGTGTCGTACGCCGTCGGCGATTGGGTGCTTCTCCGGACACGACACCGGGCACCGGCGTCCCTACCTCAGCCGACCAAGGGGAAGCTGAAGCCACGCTATTTCGGGCCTTACCGCATCGTCGAGCTCATCAATCCTGTTGCGGTGCGACTGGAGCTGCCTCCTCGCGCCAAACTCCACGACATCTTCCATGTGGGACTCCTCAAGAAGTTCGTCGGCCCGGCCCTGACCATCCCTCCGCCGTTGTCTATCGTCAACAACGGCGCTGTTGATCTGGAGCCAGAGCGCGTGGACCGTTGGCGCCTGTCCCGCGGCGTTCGTCAAGTGCTCGTGCACTGGAAAGGGGAGCCAGTCTCGTCCGCAACGTGGGAAGACGTTGACTCCTTCCGCGACCGCTACCCCGCCTTCCAGCTCGAGGACGATCTGACTCTCGAGGAGGGGAGAGATGTCATGTGGCGGCGCACATACGCCAGGCGTGGGCGCGCGCGCGACGCGCGCAGAGCCCGGGAGCACACCGAGCGCGCGACGTCGCCCACGGGCTAAGAAGGAAAGAGTTGAGATTAGTTGCTATTTTTATTCCTTAGATTCAGGGATGATTAGTTTCCCTCTTGGTGAAGGCCACCGGCCTATTTATATCTTGTATCGGGATATTTGAGAATTAAGCAAAGTATTACCCAAATCTACTTGTCCCTATTCTAAATATCAAGCCGACGGCAGGGGGGTATAACCTCACCAGCGACGACGGACCAAGGCTACGATCTTCGTAGCCGAGGGCCTCCTACCCTTGGGGTCGACGCCCTTGACATGTGTAGAGTGTTTCCCATTTCTTTTTGGTTCCAGCTCTAGCCTACCCCAACTTGTAGGGACTAAAAGGCATTGTTACTGTTGCTATCCTTGAATAAGGAAATCATGCTTCTGTCTTCTCTCTTTTTCTTGCATCGTTGCTACATGTTCTTTTCTGATCTGCCCATGGCAATTCACTTATAATTACAAATGTGTTTTTAGTACCAAACTTTCCTTGATACATGTGATGCAATTAACTCATCTATCTGTCTTCAGTTTGTCGAGAATCTTCTTAACGAAGGCTCAAAAAGTCCTCGAACTATTCGCCTAGCAGCTTTGCATTTGAGTGGTCTATGGTTGATGTACCCAAAAACTCTTAGATTTTATATGGAGGAACTGAAGCTGCTCTCGTTATATGGATCTGGTATACTATTTCAATTTCTTTCCTGCTAATTCCTGAGTATTTTCACCTTTTCCAATGTGCTTGTTGTTTCTTATAATATGCTTTGATGTATATCATTGTATTCACTCAATCAGTACTTGATATATATTGAATAGTGGCATTCGACGAAGATTTTGAAGCTGAACTCTCTGAAAACCATGAAGCAAGATTTGAGGTTTCCATGCTAGCACAAAGTCCTGATCGTGAATTCACAGAGGTAACCTCATTTGAAATTACGATTCTAGGTATTGCATTCCTAATTTGTTTACCTTTATTAGAACATCCTATGTAATGTAATGGGATAGGACACCAGCGAAAGTTGCTGAGCCTTCCGTTTTTTTAATGCTACAGATGAATGGGAAGTTTGATCATTTCACATTTGTTACAATTGGCAATGTTATGGCAGGTGTTCATTAATACAGAATTATACGCTCGTGTTTCGGTTGCTGTTCTCTTTCATCAGCTTTGGAAACAAATCAAAGAAAAGAGTATATTGGAAACTGCAGAAGCTCTTGAATGTGGCAAACTATTTCTATTAGAACTTCTGGACTCTGCGGTATTGTTTGAGTGTTTTCATATTCATAACTACTTTATACGTAACCATACATTTCTACCTTCGATAATGCTGCCTGAGGTTGTTGTTTCCTGGCCAGCATCTTGTATTTGACAGCTAGTGTGGTATTATTGTGCTGAATCTTTTGGATATTTTTGTGCATTTTAACTTTGACCTGCAATGGGCGTGATCCCAGTTAGCACCTTTCCATAATATGGTTAAATCCTTCTGAGTTGCCTACAAATTTTATTACTTCACTTCCAAAGCACTTCAAGCTTCACAAATTAGTAGTGCTCTGACTCTTGTGGTTTACACTTTTCTCCAACAGGTGAACAACAAAGATCTTTCAAAAGAACTCTACAAGAAATATAGCAGTGTGAGCCTTTTATTCTGTGTGATTTTTTGGTGGTTTTACACCTTTACTATTAATATCTCTGATATTTTGTATCATATTTCTAAAATCTCTACATTTCGCTAGGTACATAGGCGTAAAGTTCGTGTGTGGCAAATGATATGTGTTCTATCGCACTATGTAGAAGATGATATAGTTGGAGAAGTGACATCTAGCATTCACATTTGTCTTTATGTAAGACTTCAATATTTATTTGTGCTTGTATGAGTGGAGAGTGGACTATTAGTTTACTTGTGACTTATGATGGATGATTGTTTGCATCGCTGAAAGTTCATTTTGGATGTTTGTGCAGAGAAATAATTTGCCTGCTGTCCGACAGTACTTGGAGACGTGTGCTGTACTCTTGTACTTAAAATTTCCAACCTTGGTGAGATCTCCCTTCACGTCACAGCTGTAGAAATATGCTAATAATGCACACTCTTTTATATATCTGTAGTGATAGGACAGCAGCCCTCAACAGTGTTGGAATGTCTATGGGCGTGTTTGGACCATGTTTTCTATGATGGCGGTCAAAAGAAGCGAAGAATCGCGCCAAATGCCCCGCGGTGCGAGCGATTCTTTTCACCACATACGGCATTGGCACCGCAAAAATGAAGTAGCTTCGACGTTTTCATGCTTTGGTGCGACGGCCGTGGTAGGCTTACCACATCACGTGGTCCCCCAATCGCAGTCCCAAACACGCCCTACATATAGGAGAGAAAATCAGAAAAGGCCAAGTCATTCCAGCCACCAAACTCATTGTGTTCGACTGTTCGTGAGTGTTCCTGGTTTAGGGGTCATTTGCCTCTTAGTTGGTAGCGGGGATCATGTTGGGTGACGTCACTTCTCCCTCCCGTCCTACCTATGGCTGCTTAAGGAGGCTATGAGGTAGTGTTACAACGGGTGGTGAGGGATGTGGGAGGCACGTACTTGATGCTCACATAATACAACTATGTCGAGTGGGTCGGGCTGGTGGAGGTGATGCTCCAAGCACATGACTTTTGGGAGGCCATGGATGGTGTGGACAACATCGATGACAAGATGGCAATGGAGGCCATCCTTCGATCTCTACCGCTGGAGATGGTGTGCGTGCTTGTGGAAGACGACAAAGCAGGCCTGGGCCGCGATCAGGATGATGCGTGCCTGCTCTAATTGCGCCAGCAAGGCGAGTGCCCAACCGCTAAGGAAGGACTACGAGATGATCTTATCCATGACTGTGAGTCAGTTGATTACTTTGCCATGCGCATCTTTGATCTCATTCAATGACGAGTCGATGACTTTGCCATGCGCCTGTGCCAACATTGACAACCGTCCACCTCCATCGTCCACATGGTACTTTGCCTTGGCTAGGAATAGAGCTTGGTGATGCTTCATGTAGGCGTCATAGAGCTGCATTACGTGCTCTAGCTGCGGCTAGCCATGTACTATGTCCTGGTGGTCAAGTCGACTTAGTGTGTTGAAGCTCGTTTGACCGTTAAGAAAAACTCGACCTGTCAGGAGGGTGGGGGGGGGGGGTTGTTAAGGTAGCCCCGAGGCATTTTGCTAAGAAGACCTCACGCAAGTGGAGAAAACCCCCGAACTCCTGCCCCACCCACACACAGTGGCATTGTAGCCCATGTGAGAATGACCACGACCGGGCCCGGACCTTAGACCTAAGCTGATTTGACCGTAGTGGGCATGCCAATGCCACGTGTCATTGTGCTGCACCAGAGGTAGACCATGCGCATGACATCGAGGCGCAGGATGTACAACTGATTCCACTCGCTGTTGACCTTGGCAGCATGATGACGCTCCGCCACAGTGTTGTGATGTCAAGGAGCATCTCGACGAGTGTTGTGATGTCAAGGAGCATCTCGACGGAGAGCTCAATTTGTGCAAACTTGAGCAGCATAGTGTGCAAGTACTTGGCCATGACCTTGGCGTCGTTGATCGGATCACTGGGGACCAATTGGTGGACGGTCGATCGACTCGCTGTCACAGAAGTAGATACTCCTTCCTCAGCTTATAGGCACTCTCCTTGCAGGCGCGATCAGAGGATGTGCCTCCATTGCCATCCTGTTCTCGAGCTGCTCTGTGCAGCCTTGATCCTCAGCCTCCCAAAAGCCATGTGCTTTGAGTATCACCTCCATCAATACCGCCCACATCCTTCACCGCCCGTTGTACCACTACCTCACGGCCTCCTTGAGCACCCATAGGATAGGACAGGGGAGGGAGTAGAAGTGTCATAACCTGCTATGAACCCCTACTGATACCAATTGATAGGCTAGCAGCCCTCAACAGGTCACAGGAAAGTAGGAAACACACACAGGAACACACAATATGCCTGGAATGACAGTCTTTTCTGATTTTTCTCTTCTATATATAGACAGCCGAGCTACAATTAGTCTGGTCATATCTTCTATTAAATGCTGAGAATAACTACTATATATAGCCTATTACTCCTATTACTTGATGCTGGAATTTATCTAGAGTGTATGAACCTAGACACTAGCATGCACCTATATACACATGATTTCCAACACACACAATCTTATCATCCGTAAGTGTTCATGTTTCTGATGCACTTCCGTGTGCAGGCAGAGGAGCAACTTATTCCTATTTTTCATGACAAAGGGATGCGACAACAGGTGAAAATTTCTGTCAGATACTCAGATATTCTTTCTACTCTTTATGTTTATTTACCTGTCTCCTCTGTGCAGGCACTATCTTCATATGTTTTTATAGCAGCAAACGTGATACTTCACTCAAGACAGTCTGTCCAGATATACCACCTGAATCAATTGCTTCCTCCGATACTGCCGTTTTTAACATCCCATCATCACAGTTTACGCAGTTTTACTCAGGTAAAACCATGTAATTTGAAATTTTGTTGAAACGTAGAAACTGAAGATCGATTTTTATGCAGCTACTTGTCCATTCAGTGCTATCGAGGTTGTGGCCTACTCTGCATCTCGAAACTTCAGAAGATGCAGTCTTTGAAAGGAGGTGCTTTCAAGAATTGAAAGATTATCTGGCAGAAAATTCTGACTGTGTTAGGTAATACACATACTAGGTTTTTCTTTTATAATAGTGGTCTTGGCTGTGCTGTCCTGACATGTAGTTTGTCTGGATTCTGTACCTTGGTCTTGTTTCTTTACACATACTAGGTAAAGCCCCATTTGTTGATCCAAACCTCCAATTGTTTGGTAAACTCCTTTTGTTCCTCCAATGTCTATAATTCCTGTCTTCTGATTTCAGGCTTAGAGTTTCAATCGAAGGTTTCCTTGATGTCTTTGATCCCAATGCATCTGGGACCCCTTCTGGAATATTTAGCTCCCGCCCTGAGGTGTATAAATATTCTCTGCTTAGTATTAGGCTATTAGCACAATTTAATTGTTCCTCATGTAAGAGAATTTAGGACCATTTAGTTGTTTATTAAGGGGCACAATATTGAGGCTTGTATAATTCTGAGTATGTAGGTGTCTGACTTTGAATGTGTTCCAGTGTCAGTGATGGAGCGTGTGATTGAGTTCCTGAATGTAAGCACTTTGAACATAGACAAAGCTTTGCATCCGTGGAGCTGCAAGCTAAAACTTTGCAATTTCAGGATGTGAGGGAGGACTTGAGACAGGCTGTAGCAAAGGATACAGTGACAATCAAGAATGAGGATCTTGCTGTGGGCGAGCATCGCAACTTGGAGAAGAGTGACAAGAGTGGGTCTGAGGTGGTAAAAACTGGTCAGGATGTATTGGATTTCCAGAAGAAGATAACGCCCCATAGGGACTCTGAGCAAGCATTGAACTTGAACGCCAGAGGTCATTCAGGCATTGGTGATGAAAGCATTTCAAGAATAGTATCAGGTATTCCATGCAAATTTGCTGGTGTCTGTTGTTGTGGGTTTATGATGACACAGCCCTTACTCGATGATGGGCCTGTGGCCTGTTGCGGTTGCAGAGATGGAGGAAGATGACCAAGTTTTCAACCTAGCACTAGAAGCAAGACTGCATGCTGCGGAAACAATCAAACAAAGCCGGCAAGAACTGATCGTGGTGGCATCATTGGTCGACCGCATACCAAATCTTGCAGGGCTGACGAGAACGTGTGAGGTATTTTTCGATACTATAATAATTCCTCCTTACTTGGCGTATCTTGTGGGGGCTAATGCTACTAAGGATCTATCTCGTGTGCTTACCTTACAGGTCTTCAGAGCAGCTGGTCTGGTTGTCGCTGACAAGAGCGTTCTTCAGGACAAGCAGTTCCGGCTTATCAGGTTTGGTTTGGTTGACTGCTTGATTGTTTGTTGCCTTAGTAACATGATGATGATGATGATGGATCCTGCGCATTGCAGTGTCACCGCAGAGAAATGGTTGCCCGTGACGGAGGTCCCAGTTGACAGCGTGAAGGCGTACCTGGAGAGGAAGCGGGGCGAGGGGTACTCGGTGATCGGGCTGGAGCAGACAGCCCACAGCAGGCCTCTGGATGGGTTCGTGTTCCCGGACCGGACGGTGCTGGTGCTGGGGCGGGAGAAGGAAGGCATCCCAGTGGACATCATCCACATCCTGGACGCGTGCGTGGAGATCCCGCAGCTGGGCGTGGTGAGGTCGCTCAACGTCCATGTCAGTGGTGCCATAGCCGTCTGGGAGTACACGCGCCAACTACGCAATCAGCGTTACTCCTAGCTTGTAGCTTCTTTTTTTTTGTTCCATTGATCATTGTCAGAACTAGTACTGTTTGGGTTGCGACCATTCATTTGTCATTCCCCCGTCAGTCAACTCTTTTTTAAGTAGATTCATTTCATTTGTCACCCCCTCTCTTTTAAGTAGGAATTCTCTCTTTGGGAGAGTAGGAGAGTAGAGTTCCACACACACAAGACCTGGCTGGGCCCACCTTCCCTCCCACCAAGATTGACTGAACATACATACAAACATGCCCTAATTTTTTCAGTCAACATACTTGGCTTGTCTATATTACTTCTGCTAATCTCATCCAGCTAAGTTGACAACGTATTATTTGTGTAAAAGGCATTCAAGCAAGGCACTTGAGCGAGCCTGCCTGCCTGCCTAAAATTTGGATCGGCATCAGGATTAGACAGTGCAGACATTTTTTTAGACAAAACTGCAGACTATTCAAGGCTCCACTCCATTCACTTGTCTGATAAAGTATTTCCTTCTCATAATAAATTAGCTGGCTTATCTTATAAACCGTATATTTCCTTCTCACAAGAAATTAGAAACAGTATTTTTCAGCCAGATCTTTCGAAAAAAACTCTAAAAGTATTGTATTTATTTATTCATTATAGAGGTCGACAGGAACTCGCTCTTTATTTTTGCTGCCAACCGAAGATTACATAACATGTCGGCATATGTGCGATTGACGTGAGTGACAGTATAATTAAGACCTCGAGGCTAGCTCCAGTATGGGCATTTTTTTTTTCCATTCAGTGCGCGCGTGCCTGCTCCAGGCGGTGCTGCGCCCAGTCCTTGACGTCGTGCGCCTTGCCGGACAGCTGATGCTGATGCTGCTGCTGATCCGACGACGAGGTCGTCGTCTGCAGGTAGCGGTACATCCACGCCAGCACAGCCACCGCGGCGGCGCCGAACCCTCCTGACGAGACGAAGCCTGTCGTGAGCAGCGCCACCGTGATGGCCGCCGGCACCAGCACGGGGCTGAAGATCACCAGCAACGGCGTCGCCACGATGAGCGCCAGCACTGTGCCCGTCACCGCCAGCCCCGACAGCACCAGCAAGGTGAAGGCCGCCGTGGCCGAGGCTAGCGCCTTGGCCACCGCCGTGCCAGCTGACTGCTGCTGGCCGTAGTGGCTGGCGTTGTAGTCGTCGTCGCCGTAGAGGCCCCTCATGTAGTTCTCTCCGACGGCGTCGCTTCTTCTCCCTCCACCACGATGATGGTGCGCGTCGTCCGCATGATGACCACCAGTGGCCATACTACCTGGCTTGGCTTTGGCTTTGGCTTGGCACAGCTAGCGATGATGGACTAGCGGCTAGAGATGATCCTGAACGGAGCTAGTAGGCCGGGTGCGTGCATATATAAGACAAAGCTGTGCATATGGAGACGGGGGCGAGGGAGGCACGCGAGGACGCCTCACCGACAAGTGGAGGGGTACGTGGCCAAGTTTCTGCTCCGCGTGGAAGCCCCCATGCCTCCGCTCTTGCCGCGTGTCGTCTCTTCCACGCAGGCCATCAATACTTAATTTTTAACCGCTCTTACAAATTATTTTTTTAATAAGGACACTCACAATGCAGACTCTATCATGGAGTCTAAAGTCATTTATTACATCGAACAATGTGGACTTGAAGTCTAAATAAGACTTGGAGTCTTATTTTTTCTACCTCTTTCTTCAATAAATATGGTACCACATCAGCAAAATACTATAAATAATATGTAATTAATTGTCTTGGACTCCATGATAGAGTCTTGCATTGGGAGTGCCCTAAGCGACTGGCCAACCGTCCTTATTTGGCATTTGTAGGAACACCCGAGCCGCCCTCACAGAGGGTCTTGAGCCGCCTCTAGAAAATCCTTTATGCAGTGTCGCCGGCGGCCGCCGACTTGCACCACGATGGTTGCCACTGCCAGGGCAAACGCGGCGGCGAGAGCCACGGGCACGGCGCTCCTCATCTCCTTGTTGTGTCTGGTTATCGTGTGCCTGTGACTCGTGAGCACGGTGGTGGAGAAGAGGTGTCCCAAAAAAGAAATAAGAAACGACTTGGACGCTCGGCCGCGAGTGTTACTCTGAATGGGCTGGGCTGGGCCGATAAACAGTCCAAGCGGCGGCAGGGCAACGGGCCGGCCTCCTAAGTCCTTCCTTATATGGGCTGAGCTTTGCTGGGCTGGCCCTGACGGGATTGAAGGAACCTCGTCCTCCCGGCCGGCCGGACCGCCAGAGACAGAGAGCGATGCCGTCGCGTTCGCCGCGGCGTTCGGCCCGGGCCCCCTTCCCGAGCGCCGCCGAGCCCCCTCCCGGCCTCTTCCCCGCCAGGGAGGACCTCGTCCGCTTGCTCGCCGTCATATGCATCGCCGCCGCAGCCGCCGCGGCCTGCAGCGTCCTCAACCGCCGCCCTGAGCCCTTCTGCGACTCCCCCCAATCGCCCGATGACTACGCCGACGGTACGGGTACGGCCATCTCCTTCTACAGCTTCCTTCACCCCTCTCCATGCTCTCCTTGCTACTGTAGCTAGCTATTATAAGGCAAAGGCATGCGCAGATTCGTGTCAACCTTGCCCTCTGAACGGCCGATGCGTGGACGGTGAGCTAGAGTGCGTCCAGGGGTTCAAGAGGCAAGACAAAGCATGCATAGAGGACGGACTGCTCAGCCAAACAGCTAACAAGATTGTAATGCACTTTCCTTGCCTCTCTCTCTCTCTCTCTCTCTCTCTCGTATAATAAGTCGCATGCGTATCTACTAACGCTGTACTGTACCCGTCGTCTTGTTCCTTCTCCTCTGCAAATTAAGTCAGAGCTACTACAGCTATGGATCTGCAATCAGCATGCTCGTGCTTTATGTGGCCAACCTGCCGAAATCCTGGTCTGTTTTCATCTCTTGTTCTACCTCACCTCATGGCTTTCCTGTCCCGATCTCTTCTAGTACTATTTGCTAAATAAGGCGGTATATATTTCGATTCCAGTTTCAGCAGCATGATGTCTCAAATGCAATTGATGAACTCTTGTCCAAGACTCCTGCTGGCCTAACTGAGGCTGGAATTCAACTTGTGAAAACTAGGGTGCTGGAGAGTTCTCAGGACTTCTTCGACACGACATTTACTTCCAACAAGTATGCTATCTCGCAACTCTCACCTCATGCCCACTGACAATACATGCTAGATAGCATGATGGATGCTAATGGTAACCCTCTAAATATTTCCATTTAGAGTCAAAGTATTTAAATGCCCTGAGCTGGTCGCGGAGCTTCATATGCCTTTGGCTTGTCGAGTTCGCCAATGGATCTCTAGAAATACCATCTGTGTGGCAACCTTTTGTATCCTGGTATGCTTCTACCATTGCTATCTTAGGCACGCTGATTGTTTATAGGCAGCACAAGTGATGATGGAACCCAAGCTTGCAGCACTGCTCTGGATACTGTGGATCATTTACAGGAGGCGGGCATTATCTAATAGAGCTGAACAAATATATGAGCAGGTATGATGTTTTATTTCACCATCCTTTGTTTAGGTTCAACGAAGTGCTAATTGTGGCTTATATTTTCATTACGCTGATGCAATCGGGGTGCTGTTGGTACGTCAAATATGTTTTGCTATACATCTGATGCTTAAGCATCCAACTACTGAGGCAATTTGAGTGTACTTGGATCAGTGAATTACCTTTTCTATATTGTAAGCTAAAACTATTAGTATTGTTGTGTGGTTAAATTTTCTGGGCTTTCCGGTGTACTGACATTTATTTTTATATGTGATTTACCAAACATTCCCACCTCCTTTGCTTCTCAAATCTCAAGTGTGAGGGAGGTTGAGAAGGGTGACACTTTCTGTGCATCATAGAGTTCTTCATTCAGTGTGTTTGCATTATTTGGTGTTGAGTTTTTTTTTAATTTTGCAATAACTCTTTTTGGACCTTCTGGTATTTGTGCCTTTGTCTGTTGTCATTCAGTAGGTTTGTGAAATCCTTGAAGATAATGCCATAAACGCCAAGATTGATAACTCCAATTGTGAGCCTTGGGTGGTTACCTCTTGGCTCAGGGATCACCTGCTGGTTCCTCGAGAGAGGAAGAATGCTTTCTTGTGGAAGAAGGTATTTATTTTGCAATGTGTTTCACCAAATAATTAGTAGCTTTTCTTGGTTATTGTCGTCTAAATTATTTTGAATAAGAGGTCAAAATTAAGAACAAAAAAGCATGGAGTTACCGTATTCTGCAATGTATTTCACCACAATTTTAGGTATATGGCAGTCAGGGGCGGATCCAGCAATCTGGCGTGCTCCGGCGACCGCCATACCTCACTTCGAAAACACCACCTCCTCCACTCCAGATTGCCATGCTTCATGCCATCGTCGGTGCATCAGTGCATGATGAGTCCTACTCGAGGCAAATGACAACTTATCAAGGAGATAGGCTGAAAAGCAACGATTGGAACCAACACCTTGAACTTCTGGCGAGTGGACTAGCTAGCTAGGCTTACACAACTTTCCTACACATGAACAGCTTGTTTGCTTGAGATTATCTGCCGAATCTGTCAGTCAGCAGTATTTTTCTCTCATAACAAATCCGCGAACAATATTTTCAGTCATGGCTTATCCACCAAGCGAACATACTTAGTTACCATTTTACCAATTCGCTTGGTAGGCCCCACGCTCACCAATTGACCGTGGTTGCTTCACACTGCACCAATGGCACCGTGCCACATTCACCAGTTAGTTTTCTTTGTGATTGAAAATTCTGCCTTTAATATACTAAGAACATCATTTGACATATACCTTAATAAATGGCTATACATATATTTATAAATCACATAATTGTTGTCCCATGCTTTGTTGCGCAAATTAGTAATATAGAGTCCGTCATAGGTGAATTTTTATTCTGGATCCACCACTGATGGCAGTGCTGCCTGTGAGCCAAGTAATCTCTGTAGTGTTGCCATACTTAAGATAATAAATTATGCTATCAAATGTAATTACTTGTGACATTTACTAAAACAGTGCCTATACTTTCATATGCAGAGATAATTCATGAATCCTCGTATCTTGGATAGTAGTATGAAGTTATGGTTTGAGTCTTATGCTTATGAATATTATAGTAGTTTAAAACCAATGACTGCTCTTTGCTGCCAATGAATATTCAGCATACTCAATTTATCTGTCCATGCCAGTGAAGAATGCTGTTTGGGACACACTTCTAGCATGCACATATTTGTTATTCGTTCTCATATATATTAAGAATAATAATATAAGTACATTAATGATCAGCCTCCAAACTACATCAGAAGGTATCATCTATAGGAAACAAAAATTGATGTGTTCTTTTTTCTCATTTCTGTTTTGACATAGGTCGAAGAACTGATACTAGAAGATTCTCGAATAGATCAATATCCAAAGGTGATTAAGGGGGAGTCAAAGGTTGTTTATGAGTGGCAAGGTACCAATGCAGTTCCAGCTGTTTTTTCTTGGATTTTAAAAAAGTGTTGGCCGTACAACCTGGTGCTGTCTTTTTGGGTGAATCTGTGAACGCAAGGGCAAGATACCTGTTCCATGGTTTGATTTCTCACTATATATTTATCTCTGCCTTTTGCAGCAAGTGGCTCACTTAGTGCAAAGATTAAAAAGGTGCAAGGTGCAAGGGTCAAGTCAAGGACTGGTGGAGGTGCGATAAAATTTGCAGAAGAAATGGGTGCTTGCTTGGTTGAGGTGAGGGAGCAGGGGTCATGTGATTTAATACGTGAAGAAAGAAGTAAGGCGAAGCTCACGAGCAGTGATTAGGCTATTTATCTATACGCCTCTGGTCTCTGGAGTGAGATAGAAGTGTTTCTCAAACTAGTCTATGCGAAGGCAGGAGGTACTGATATTTGTATATATGATAGGAGTAACAGGTACCGCGGATCTCCGTCACAGTGTGTGCTAGCCTGCTGACCGCTGTTAGGAATCCGGTGTTTGTCTTTTGGCGAATTGTGTTATTGCAACTAGAACGGACAAATAGTCCTAGTCATGAGATTGATATGTCATTTAACTTGGGATTCGAATTGAAGATACCCATCATATAATTTTGTATGCAGGAGCTTCATTCGTTGAAATAAACATATATATGGATGTGAATCATATATATGTATTATAATACTCGTGCTGGAGCTTCAAAATGAAAATGGGATCTTATTGGGGCAGTGTCAACTGATGAACATGCATGGATGCATGATATGTGGTCATCACTTGAAGATGCTGCTGAGGGAGCAATCGTCGTGAACACGCCAGATGGTCTCGCCGAGGAGGTTGGCGACGGAGAGGACGGTGAGCTGCGGGAAGCTGTGCAGGTGCTGCACCGGCACGGTGTTGGTGATGATCACCTCCTGGAAGAGGCCGCTGGAGAGCCTCTGCAGCGCCGGTGGGCTGAAGACCGCGTGGGTGCTGCAGGCGTACACGGCTCGCGCTCCCTCCTTGTGCAACAGCTCGGCGCCCTTGGAGATGGTCCCGGCCGTGTCGATCATGTCGTCCACCATGACGGCAACCTTTCCCCTGACATCACCGATGAGGTTCACCACCTCGGCCTGGTTGTGTCCCTGGCGCCTCTTGTCGACTATGGCCAGCGGCGCGTCGGAGAGCTTCTTGGCGAAGGCGCGCGCCCTGGCCACCCCTCCCACGTCCGGCGACACCACCACGACGTCGTTGGGGCAGATGGTCTTGCTGGCCAGGTAGTCGAGGATGACGGGCTGGCCGTAGACGTGGTCCACGGGGATGTCGAAGTAGCCGATGGACTGGCCCGAGTGGAGATCGCAGGCCAGCACGCGGTGGGCGCCGGCCTCCGTGATGAGGTTGGCCACCAGCTTGGCGGCGATGGACTCGCGGCCCTGCATCTTCCTGTCAGCCCTGGCGTAGCCGAAGTAGGGGATGACGGCGGTGATGTTCTTGGCGGAGGCCCTCCGGCAGGCGTCGATCATGATGAGGAGCTCCATGAGGTTCTCGTTGGCTGGAGGGCAGGTGGGCTGCACCAGGAACACGTCGCAGCCGCGCACGCTCTCCTGCAGCTGCACGTAGATCTCGCCGTCCGCGAACCGCTTGATCTTGATCTTGCCCAGCTCCATCCCAAGGTAGCACGCGATCTCCTGCGCCAGCACCGGGTTGGCGCTGCCGGAGAAGATGCGCAAACGGCTGCCACTGCCGGTGCTGGTGACGCCGCGCGGCGCTGGGATTGGGAATGGCAGGGACAAGGACGGAAGGGAGCTGCTATCATAGCCGTACCCGTGCATGCTGCTGCTGGTGCACATGATGGTTGCTATGCCTATGCGGCCGTGGCGCCGAGGACGACTAGGACGGTGGTGAGGGAAAAGTGAGGAGGATCCGGATGACGACGGGCAGGCTCCGGCGGCTATGGAGCAGGACGCGTTGGCTCCGGCCACGGCCATGCTTCGCTCGCCACCAACCAGTCAGCAGCGCATCGGCGATCAACACTCGCCTTGTTGCTTCATTCCATTGCTTCGGTTTGCTCTGTTCTCTTGGGATTGGGGATATTCATGGTCCGCATGCCATGCCCACTGTCTTCCCTGCGCTCGGCTCCGGAATCTGGATAAGACGACGACAGGACAGAGAGGAGGGTCGGAGAGACAACAACGATCTACAGTATTAGCTTGTTCCCTTTATGGGCTTTTTCTTCGGCCCAGCTCAGATAGTACACTAATCTCGGCTTCGTTTGAACGACAGCTAGCCATGATGAACCGACCGACCAACGGGCAATGGCAATCGAGAGGAACCAAACGAGACTGCAGCCCCTGTCTGTCGTGGGCTTGCTCCCCGCTGTCCGTTGTCCAAAACTTCCGTAGAGATAGTACCTAAGCCATCCGCCGCCGCCGTAGTGCGGCTACACGGAGTAGACGCCTAAAATAGATGTATGATTAGAAAATTGGACTTCAGTATATTGTAACACATGATCCATGGCTATAGAGAAATTTAGGGGTGGGTGATCGATCGGGAAGTACTTCGTGCACGTGAGTGAGGATAAAATGTGCAGAAAAGACTACCGGATAGTACTTCCTAGGTGCGCACAAGTGAGGACAAAATATGCAGAAAAGAATAGTGTTGGTCTGTGAGAAATTTAGGGATGAGTGACCGACCAGGAAGTACTTTTCGGGTGCGCGCGAGTGAGGACAAAATGTGCAGAAATGACTAGTATTAGTCTGTTAGGGCTGACATTATCCTAGAAAAGGAGTCAGATGTTGTCCTAGAAAAACAGTCAGATGTAAGCGGGACCGGCCTCGTGGAGGTAGGACGTTACATACATGGCCATGTGGGCTGCGTCCCGATGACCTAGCCTATGGCTCGGTGATTTGGCCTGACTCGAGCACGGCACGGTACAATGGCCACCGGGCCCAGGCCGAGGGACCAAGCTGTGTCTGGGCCGCCACCCCAGGCACGTGGCACGACATGGGCACGACCTGTTCCAATGGTTGGCCCGGTAGCGGCCCGATGAACATAAATTTTTGGTGTAGACAGTATGGGCACGGCTCGTTCCAACGGTTGGTCCGGTGAACATGAATTGTTGGTGTAATTATAACTTATATATATGTGTTGTTAATTATTATATTGGTGAAAATGATAAAATATTTCAGTATTTGGTGAAAATATTGATGAAAATGAGATGTCGATTTCATTGGCTGTGGGCTGGTACGGCACGGCGTGCTTGACGGACCGACACGGCACGAAAACCGGCCCACACCATGTCTTGGGCCGAAGGCCAGGCACGAAGCCCGTAGAGACGCGATCCGGCAATTTACGACACGGCACGACACGATGTTAGGCCGGTCGAGCACGGCCCGTTGAACATCTATAGACTTCAGCTACTGGAATAGACGATTGGCTAAAAAATGGAAGTTTTTCCTTGAAAAAATGGCTTAAGATAATTTTCTAAGTGTAGCATTTATCGGTAAAATGGGTCTCAGATGTATCTCTACTATAATAGAATACTTAAATTATACTTGGTCTACTAATTAAAATGTCTCCCACTGAGATCATCCAACCATTGTACACCCAAGAAATTACACACAATTTGGAAGCTGGATGCGTGAGGGAATTCAAACCTGTTTGATGATGGTGTTTCTTTTAAGTATCAGTGAATTGATTAGCCTTAATTCCATTTTACACTCTTTGCTGTTGTTTCTTTCCTCTTGCTTGGAATATATTGGGTTAATAATTTTACATATTTTTTTTGCTTGATAACTGTGGTTACTCCCCCACCACGATCGAACGGGAATGGATAAGAGGCTTGTGGGATTGACGTGATAGGGTAGGGTTGGCTATACTGCTGGTGGCGAACTTCAGGCTAATAATCTGAAGCGCATGGATACAAGTTATCCTTGGAAGGAAAGACAATTCCGAATCCGCTTTGTTTACGAATAAAGAAGCTATAAGTAATGCAACTATGAATCTCATGGAGAGTTCGATCCTGGCTCAGGATGAACGTTGGCGGCATGCTTAACACATGCAAGTCGAACGGGAAGTGGTGTTTCCAGTGGCGAACGGGTGAGTAACGCGTAAGAACCTGCCCTTGGGAGTGGAACAACAACTGGAAACGGTTGCTAATACCCCGTAGGCTGAGGAGCAAAAGGAGAAATCCGTCCAAGGAGGGGCTCGCGTCTGATTAGCTAGTTGGTGAGGCAATAGCTTACCAAGGCGATGATCAGTAGCTGGTCCGAGAGGATGATCAGCCACACTGGGACTGAGACACGACCCAGACTCCTACGGGAGGCAGCAGTGGGGAATTTTCCGCAATGGGCGAAATCCTGACGGAGCAATGCCGCGTGGAGGTGGAAGGCCTACGGGTCGTCAACTTCTTTTCTCGGAGAAGAAACAATGACGGTATCTAAGGAATAAGCATCGGCTAACTCTGTGCCAGCAGCCGCGGTAAGACAGAGGATGCAAGCGTTATCCGGAATGATTGGACGTAAAGCGTCTGTAGGTGGCTTTTCAAGTCTGTCGTCAAATCCCAGGGCTCAACCCTGGACAGGCGGTGGAAACTACCAAGCTGGAGTACGGTAGGGGCAGAGGGAATTTCCGGTGGAGTGGTGAAATGCATTGAGATCGGAAAGAACACCAACGGCGAAAGCACTCTGCTGGGCCGACATTGACACTGA
>Ga0182004_10000084_pt1 | contig 37613 bp, 33 predicted proteins | sample Sormic07211540_1_FD_120479 | JGI IMG/M metagenome (GOLD analysis project Ga0182004, IMG submission 120479) | Endophyte microbial communities from Sorghum bicolor roots, Mead, Nebraska, USA - 072115-40_1 MetaG | ecosystem: Host-associated > Plants > Roots > Unclassified | place: USA: Nebraska...
GCAAGGCACCACCGCCGGGGTGGTGCCGGCGTTGGCCGTTCGCGACCTTTAGCACAGTAGCTATGGTTTCGTCCAGCACAAGAGCACATCTGAGTAGAGGAAGGAGGTAGCGCCAGGGGCGGCAGAGGGGGGGAGGGAGGCAACGACGCCGGCGGCCACCAGCAGGGCTCGTTTGCGCCACACCGTGGCCAGGGACAGCCACCGTCGGTGGTCACGCGCCGCCGCAGGCCGAGGGTGCCGTCACCGTGCTAGCACGCGATGCGGCTGTCCGAGGGCGCTGCCGTGATGGAGGGAGGGAGGGAGGGAGGGAGGGAGGGAGAGGGATGGGAGAGGGACTGGGAAGGGAAGGCGAGGCCAGGGGTGAACGCGGTGGAGACGACGTCTGCGGGAGACGACGCGTCGAGGTCGGGAAGAAATATCGAGAAGGGGATGAAGCGTGGAGAATTAGAAGCTGGATATACATTTGGTTGTCTAGATTTGGATGAGAAGCTGTGGAAGCTCATGAAAGTAGAGGAGAAGCCAAAGAAGCTAGAGAGAAGGAGACTCCAAGAGAATCCGATTTTAGTAAAATCTGATGAAAACAATCTCAACCATTCACTGCAAGAATCCAATGGTAAAAAAAATTAAGGCGACGTGGCAGGCGCTCCTGGCCGTGGAGTCGACGGTAAATCTAGGGAAGAACACGCAGTGGATAGAAACGTCCCGCAGGCCCACACGTCACTGGCACATAGTTATGCGATCCATCGTGGAAATGAAAAGCGGCGGCGGGCGGCGTGGGAATCTTACTTTGCTCATCATAATAAATTAACAAACAATATTTTTAACTATGGTTTTTCAGATAAAGCGAACATGCTCTCTATCCATCTAGGTCAGTGGATGAAGAGAGGAGAGAGGAGAGGGAAGGAGAGAAAAGAGGCCCAGCAAGTCCACTTCCACCACCGCGCACGGCAAAAGAGAGCAAAGATGATGGTATGTACGAGACAGACGAAACCCTATATACCCACACGCACCCTAAGTCCCATTTAGGGCCTTTTTGTTTTTGGGCTAGAATGATCTAAAACTATTTCAGGCCTGGTACCATTTGATATTTTAGATTGGGCTAAAAATATTTGGGACCGTTCCCAGAAATGCCTAACCGGGCCCTTAGCGTGTTCAGATTCAGATTCAGAAATCAGGCCTTGTTTAGTTCCCAGAAAATTTTGCAAAATTTTTCACATTCTCCATCACATCGAATCTTTAGACGCATGCATGAAGTATTAAATATAAACAAAAATAAAAACTAATTACACAGTTTTGTCGAAATTGACGAAACGAATCTTTTAAGCCTAGTTAATCCATGATTAGATAATATTTATCAAATACAAACGAAAGTGCTAGAGTGTCGTTTTTGCAAAATTTTTCGGAACTAAAAAAGGCCTCAGAAGAAAGCAGCGGCGGATTTCATAGGGCAACAACGAGCCGACGGGTGTTGTTTTGGTCCGGCCCACTCAAAGCGCAGCCCAGGCGGAGGTGGATTGAGATTGACTTTGACTCGTTGAAATCCGAACCGATGCCTGCGGCGCAGCGACCGAGCGGCGAGCCATCTTCATTCGAATTTCAAATTCCCCTCCCCTTGTTTCTTCTTCTTCCACCCCGCACCTACCTACCCTGGCCAAAGAGGATCCTTCCATTCCATAATAACCATCCCTTTCCTTTCGCCAGATTGGGATTGGGATTGGGATTGGGTACAGCACCACCACCAGCAGTAGCGTGATGGGCTGCGTCTCCTCCTCCTTGCTCGAGGGGGACGGCGCCGAGGACGACCGCCGCCGCATCATCTCCCACCACCACATCGTCTCCCTCACCTCCTCCACCTACGGCATCCTCACCAGTCCGCGAGCCTACTCCTCCTCCTCCTCGTCGTCGTCTTTTACCGCCAAGCCCGTTGCCCTTGGCCCAGAGCCGTTCGCTCCGCCGCCGACCACTCGTTGCGCGCCGCCTCCTCCCCCTCCTCCTCCGCTGCCGCCTCCAGCAAGACAACAAGCACCCCCACCACCGAAACCCGAATCCCAGCCCCAGGCGGAGGTCATCAACTCCTGGGAGCTCATGGCCGGCCTCGTCGACCCCTCCACGCCGGCCAAGCCCACCACGCCCTCCTCCGGCAGGGACCACCAGCGCCGTCGCCGGATCCCTCTCCGCGCCATCGACGGCAACTCCTCCGCTTTCAAGGCAAGCCCCTGTTCGTCCTCCCCGTCCGCGGTTGTGCTCTACACCACCTCCCTCCGCGGGGTCCGCGCCACGTTCGAGGCCTGCAACGCCGTCCGCGCGGTGCTGCAGGCGCACGGCGTCGCCTTCCGGGAGCGCGACGTCTCCATGGACCGCGGCTTCAGGGACGAGCTCAGGAGCAAGGTGTGCGGCGCCAGAGCACCGGCTTTGGCGGCCATGCTCCCGAGGCTCTTCGTGCGGGGCCGTCACGTGGGCGGCGCGGAGGACGTGCTGCGCCTCGACGAGGAGGGCCTCCTGGCGCCGCTGCTGGAGGGCCTGCCCAGGGCGCGCGGAGGCGGGGCCTACTGCTGCGACGGATGCGGTGGCATGAGGTTCCTGCCCTGCTTCGACTGCTCGGGGAGCCGCAAGCTGGCTGTCACGCTTCCCGTGCCCGCCGCCTCCACGGCATCCTGCAGCTACAGGCGGCGGAAGGTGGTGGTGGTGCGATGCGGGGAGTGCAACGAGAACGGCCTCGTGCTCTGCCCAATCTGTTCCTGACCATCATTGCCCATTGGGGTTGCAGCCGTGCAGAGCAACAAACCCCGGCCCTTTGATCTTTGCTGATGCTGGTTGGTGGACTGATGATTCAGCAATCAGCAAGCAGAGGCAGTCTCACTCTTAATTCCTTTCTTTCATCGACGATTCAAGATTGATCCTGTGCCAGTCTGCCCTGCCTGGATTCAAGCAAATTTGCAATGCAACTCTTTTGTTTGCCTGCTACTATTCTGATGATGATCATCAGCCAGAAGTATAGTAGTAATAATAGTAATTACTAAAGGAGGGTCGATGCGTGCTCGCACATACAGTAGCATTCATCAAGGATGGTGATTGCATCATCAATCAAATAGATACAACACATATTAGTAGTGAGTAATAAATAAATGTGGACCAGTCCTCCACTGGCACGTAGCAGTAGCACGGCAGATGAGATGAGTGCAACTTTCCCAGGCTCAGCTAGCTAGTCGGCGGCGCACAGCTGCCGCAGGGCGTGAAGTCGCACGGCAGCCTTGTCCGTCCGGCTGGTCCGCCACCGCCGGCGTTGGCCCTGCGGAAGCGCGCGCCCTCCAGGAGCACCCTCTGCCCGGAGCTGAGGAGCGCGCCGTTCATGTGGTCCATGACGCTGGCCGTGGTCGGGTACAGGAAGGGTCCCCCGGGGGCGTTGTAGTAGGCGTTGAGCAGCGCCGCCGTGGCCTCCCGGAGCAGCGTCCGGTACATGTCCCCGCGCCCCTCCAGCGCCTCCCCTAGCGTCAGCTCCGACCCGTACCGCTGCGCCGCCAGGGGACCGAACGCCATGGCCACCGTCGTGTTCGGTGTCAGCACCTTCCAGTGGCAGCGGTGCTCCGGCGACGCCCACATGCTGTATATTTTTACTATATATGTCATATCTCATTTGTCATGCATGCATGCATGCATGCAACGGTTGGTTGGATCGGTGGTGGTCCAGGTCCAGGTCCAGTCCGGACGCATTACTTACTCGTAGGTGCAGGCGGAGCCCTGCTGCGATGGTGCCGTTGGAGGAGGTGGCGGCGGCACCACCACCTGTGGCACCTGTGGCTGCTCCTGCGGCAAATTCGTTGGCGGTTTTCGCCAGACGGGCGGCAGGAGCCTTGGCCTGCGGCGCCAGAATGGAGAAGAGGAAGCCGGCGCCGGCGCCTGGGCGACTGGTGCCCTGCCGCCGCCGCGTCCCGGGCAGAAGTCCATGGCCTCCTCCGGCTGCGCGAGCAGCGGCGGCACGGTGTAGAGCGCGAGACCCAGCATGCGGAAGGCGAGGGTGAGCTCGCGCGGCGCTCCCCCGCCTCCGGCTCCGGCTCCGGCGCCGCAGTGTCCCGTCCCCTGGACGACGCGCGCCGTGCAGCGGTTCATGTCCGGGGAACCCTCCATGCGGACGGAGAAGCCGCCGAACCAGTTGGTGTTGCTCTCCCGCACCGTCAGCGGGGTGTCGCCGCCGCCGCACTGGATGGCCACGCGCGCGCCTGACGGACGCCGAGACGGATTGCAATTGCAAGCAGTGGATGGAATTAAATGGATTGCAAACATCAATGGCAAGACGCAAGAGCGTGAACTGCAGTGCACGTCTAGTTCGTGATGTATCGGATGGCATGGGTTGGGTTAGGTGAGCAGGAGCAACAACATGGACAGCCATGTTCTTGCTCCAGAGAAGATGATGCCCAAGCCCAAGTACACAGCACAGTACCGTAGAGCGGGTAGTCGAAGAGTCCCCTGGCGCCGTCCTTGCACTGGTCGCAGAACACCATGCCAGCCACCACCGTGCTGCCCGCAGGCACCGCCGTCGCCTCCGCCACCGCCACCACCACCACCAGCAGCAGCAGCAGGATGACCATCATCATCTGATGCGATCCGATCCTATCGAGATGGACGATTGCAGCACCCCCGGCCCCTCGCTCCTATGCTGCTGGTGTACGTGTTGGTACGATGTTGTTGGTCATCTCCTCCTCCTCCTGCTGCGTGTATTGCTTGCTTTGGTCTTTGGTGTGCTAGCCAGCAAAACCCAAGCTGTGTATATATATATACGTACTACGTACAACTAGCTACTAGTTGTACACATACCAGCTGCTGCTCCTTCCTGCTCGCTTTGTGTGACGCGGGCGATTCGGCTAGCACACGTCCATATATGGACCGGATCAGGGAAAGGAAAAGATGAGCACCACATTGCTACTAATTTCCTTATGTACTAATATGGAAATGGGCTTTGCATGCTGCATTTTCTAACTCTGTCTTGTGTGCTAGCTCTAGGTTTTTATTTAATTTGTAACTAATTTATTAATACCACTATTATATATATCCATCTTGCTTAATCAATTGGTTCAAACATGTAAGCCGGTAGCTTCGGCCTTCATGCCAAGGGAACTGATCCCATCTGGTGTCTACGGAAGGTGCCAAGGTAGTAACACCAGCAGAGAACCCACATCTCGCCTGCATCGTTGCGTGCGTGATGCATGCACACTAGTAAGTAGTAACATTCACTGCCATTTTTGTGCAAGTGCGGAAAGAGGAGAAATTGGTACTCGTCGATGCAAATATATTATATAATAAAACAAATAGCGATAATAGCATCAGAGTCTGGCATAAACATGCATATACTATACTTTCTCATCAAATGCAATACAACACAAAACGGATCCACTTCAACAACCACATAATTCATCATTTATTCTTCAAACTTAATAACCATGGATAGCTTAAGCATAAGTGCATAACTTTAATCCATCACTACATCATCATTAAAACAATAATTAACTTTAACTTTAGTCTTCACAACCTAGAGACTCTTGGATGTCAAAGAAAATGTTTTCCCCCGATGCTACTTGGGTCTCCCCCTTCTTCGAGCCATCAATGGCACAACACCTTGTGCGAGCTACATCCTCTACATCGGCATGTAATCGGCATGTAATATAATACATGGACTCATCATGCACAATCTGACGTACGAGAACACTGCACCACCACAGAACCAATATAGAATCATGCTTCCAGCGCTGTCGCCAGGTTCTAGGTGTTACATAACCACAACTTTAAAAAGCTCTAGTTTGATTTTAAATAATTAATGAAATCTAAATTACTAACCTTTATGCTAAGTGTGTACATTAGATGAGGTTGGTACATGTCAAGTGGTGGAGCAAGAAATGATCATGATGATGGTGGTGATGACCACAAGGTGATCAAGTGCTCAACTTAAAAAAAAAGAAGGGAAAAACAAAATCCTATGGAGATGAAGACAAAGATATAAATAGGATTTTGATTTTGGTGATCAAGACACCATAGAAGTTATGATCATATCTAGGATAGATAGTCATGCTATAAATAGAGGAATTCTTTGTCCTAGCGGTCTATCGAGTGCCACTAAGTGTTATCAATCATATGCATGCATTTGAAACCTAATGTGTACTGACTTAACCCTTGAAAATATTTATGAAAATATGCTAGCACACATGCACAAGGCGGTGCACTTGGTGGTTAACACTTTTGAGCAAAGGTTGAAGAGGTGGAGAGGAGTTGGGTCTCTTGGCGGGATTCGACGCTTTTGTGGAAATAAAATGCATATTTTCCGTTACGCCTGAGACAGGTTTTTAGAGAAGTCGCGAGAGTGAAAATACACACGCTGGCCCCCGACTGTGGAAGCATCCGACGTTGAGCCAGCATCCGACGCATGATGGAGTTTTGATGCAGCACATAGTGGTTCACCGACGTGTCCCACGCTCTGAAATGGAACGCGGCTAGAACACTGTTGAGTGTTGGAGCTGTGACGTCAGCAGGGTCACGGGCGTTGTTTTTAAGCAGTGTGCGTTAGACGCTGAGGCGCATCCGATGGCATACCGTTGGACGCGTCCGAGGCGTCTCCGATGCATAGCACGTGATGCGTCCGACGCCACGTGACCAAGTACGTTAACGTTGTTGGAGATTACCGGCTGTTTAACCGAGCATACGTGGCAACAATCGAGAGCTACTAACAAAGCAGCGTGGGACGCTAGGCTACGTTTGATGTCTTGGTATTAACGCATCCGACACCTCGATAGTGGCTATTTTTGGAGCTAACAACTCTATTTATTGGGGATCTTTATAAATACATAGTGGCCGGCTCTTGGGTGTCTCTCTTGGCACTTTGATGTATTTGACATCCTTGTGAGCCTAAGCAAATACCTTCCACTCATCTCCGTCATTGATTCATCATCATAGTGAAATTGAGAGTGATTCCAAGTGCATTTGCATGAGTGATTGCATCTAGTGGCACTTGGGGATCGTTTGAGCTGCGGAATTCTTGTTATTCTTGGTGGTTGTTGTCACCTAGATGGCTTGGAGCAGTAGAGGAGGATTGATATGAGCTGGTGATTGTTTGTGGCCATCTCCCGGTGTGAGGGGGCTTGTACCTTCTCCAACGGAGAGCCAATGGTAATTCTAGTAATTTGCTTGTGTCATTGAGATACCTCGCTTACGGCAGGTTCTTGCAGTGCTCTGGGAGGAGCTTGGGTGTGAATCCTCAATTGGTTGCCGAACTACGAAGTGTTGGTCGAGACAACGTGAACTAGCGTGCCGATTGGTTCACTTACTTGTACACAACAGTATAATAGATCACATCTCTACCTCTTTACTTTCTAGCAAAGTAGTGTAATTAGATTTAGTTACTAGATTTGTCTTGTGTAGCTTAGTTCAATGTGTAGGTTGTAGTGACATAGCTCTTGCGTGTTTACTGACCTTAGCAACTAGAATTGTTGGATAGATGGCTTGCAATCTTTGTAGAGCTAGAGCAAAATTACTTTGCACCATTTGTTATACTGATCTTTTTGCTTTAGTGCTTTGTAGAGTTTTTAAATAGACTATTCGCTCTCCCTCTATCCATATTAGAACCTTTTAAACTTGCCATGGAAGCTGGATTGGGGGGGGGTCATCATCAACACCCAAGTACAACCAACCCAAAGTGTATACATTCAAGTGAGGGTCAACAACTTTGTGTCGGCCCTAATGGCTGAATCTACACCTCTAGCTCTAGTGGGTTCGATGGCTTCTTTGCTTAATCTACATAATCCAAAACTACTTATCACACAATTAATAATTAGTCAACTTCCTCAATAGCACAAACATGTCATTTATCACCATCAAACTGAAGGATCAAAACATTCACTCACGAAATCATGAATCATAATATATAGACAGAACAACTTCAAGATTTACAAGATTGGTAGGAATCTCAACCATATAGCTCATATGTTAGCAAATCAAGCATTTACAGCCATCCAGTTTCAATCTTTCCCATTTTCATTAATTGTACTAATCACTTTTATGAACATCAGTGCCCTTTAAGGGACGCATTGCCGTGAACTTTGTTTCCTGATAGCAAGTAGGGCCTCTTGTTTAGTTCACCCTAAAATTCTATTTTTTTCAAGATTTTTAGTCACATTAAATCTTTGGACATATGCATGGAGCATTAAATATAGATAAAAAATAACAAATTGCATAGTTTGTCCGTAATTTGTGAGACAAATCCTTTTAAACCTAATTAGTCTGTGATTGGACAATAATTATCAAATACAAATGAAAGTGCTACAGTAGCCAAACCTAAATTTTTTCACCAACTAAAGAAGACCTAGATGCTGTTGAAATAAAGTGATGACTTTTGTGTGAAAAAAGAACTCCCAAACACTAGCACAATAACCCTTCTCCACAGCCCAACTCGCAACCCCTTACTAATTTTAGCGGTAGTTAAGACCCAAAATTTTTTCAACTTATTGCATCAAATCTTTCGACACGAGTATTAAATATAGATAAAATAAACTAATTATATAATTTACTTATAAATTCCGAGACAAATCTTTTAAGTCTAATTGAATCCATGATTATCCATAATTACTACACTAACTAATATGTATTAATGACAGATTAATTAGGCTTAATAAATTCATATCATAGTTTTCAGACAAGTTAGGTAATTTGTTTTTTATTAGTCTATATTTAATATTTCAAATATGTGCCGGTATCTCATGTGACATTTTTTTTTTGCAAACTAAAACCACGCGCACCAGCCGCACTCCCGGTCCCGAAAAGTGAGACTTGAATTCATTTCATTTCATATTTCTTTTCTTTGATGTGAGAAATGAAATTTGCAGCGGCGGCATTCGAAATTTGAAGTTCCCTTCTCCTCCCGTTAGAGTCCACTGGGCTGGGACTGGGAGCCGGCCAGCCGGGGAAGGGAAGGGGAACCGCCGTCCGCGACGCCGCGACGCTTGATCGATCCATCCACCCGGCGAGATTCCGGCCGTGTGCCCGTGTGTGGAGTTGAGTTGCGATGGAGGCCACCTCCCCGCCTCATCCTCCCACCACCGTCCGGCGGAACCCACCCCGCCGCGCGAGGCCTCCACCGACCCCGTTCACCGGCGCCAAGTCCAAGGCCTCCTCCGTCTCCCGCCTGCTCGAGGAAGCAGCGTCCGCCGCCTCAGTTCCCCGTCCGCCGCCGCAGCAAGACCGCCTCAAGGTCTTCCTCCGCATCCGTCCACTCCCAGACCAACGCGACCGAAGGCGTCCAGTGCCCGCTCCCAAGGAGCCGCGCCGGAAGCCCAAGCAGGCCGGAGCCGGAGTCGAACCCGGGCCCGAGGAGGTCTGCCTCGCGCCCACCGGACCCAACTCTGTCGCACTAACTGTGCCACGGTCGAAGCTCGTCGACGCCAAGCGAGGTCGGACCGAGGTCTTCGATGGCTTCTCCGCTGTTTTCCCGTCCAACTCCACCCAGGTTCTCTTTCTTAGGGCACTCACGATGCAGACTCTATCAGTCTAAAGTTATTTATTACCTTGAATAATGTAGACTTAGAGTCTAAATAAGACTTTGGAGTCTTATTTTTTATATCTCTTTCTTCAATAAATATGCTGCCACATCAGCAAAATATCATAAATAATATATAATTAATTGTCTTGGACTCTATGATAGAGTCTTGCATTGTGAGTGCCCTTATATCACTTTGCAAATTAAATCCCCAAGCCTTTGAAGTATATATATTGTTTAAAGAGCTTTATTAATTTCTGCGCTTTGCACAGTTTTGACAGCAGTTTCTTCACTAAGTCATGAAACTCAAGATTATTTACCCACCTCAACTCAAACATGAACTGTATATGTTTTACAGATTTAACATTTACAGATTTAACAGGTACAAAAGAATTATGAGAGGTGTATGGTCCGATATACGTATCTCTCTAGGAAGCCTTTTAACAATAGCATATGTGAAGATATCCTCTCACTCTTTAGAAACTAAAATTCTATCCAATTTTCCAATATTGGACATTCGTGATTATTGTACCATGGTCACCAGTCATCATCAACTCCCTTAACTCGTGGACGTGAGTAGGAGTGTTAAACAACCCAGAGTATCTATGTACCCTGTTGTTCTTATTCCTTTCTTTGGTATATCGAATTATATTATTCTGAAGTCTCCTCCAATCAAGATAGGCAGTATGTACTGTACCGACTAGCGATTTAGCTTGATTAAAGGTTAAGTCCACTTTCCTCTTCACAGCATGATATCTTCGTGCAAGTCATGAATCCTCTGGTGGATGACTTCCTGGGCGGAAAGAGCGGCCTTCTGGTTGCAATGGGCCCCACAGGCTCTGGAAAGACGCACACCATCTTTGGTTCCCCAAGGAATCCTGGTATACTACCCCTCACGCTGAGGAGAATCTTCGACACACAAGGCGAAAACAAGGTTGCTAGTAAACCAGCAAGGTAAAATATGTTGTTTCACTTTCACATGTAGTGCCTAGTTATATTTGCAAGCTATGGTATGGACGGAACCATATCTTGATGTTTCTTTTCTATGACAATAACAGGTCATTTTTTCTATCGATGTTTGAGATACTTTCTGAGGGAAAAGGGGAACGCATTCTTGATTTATTGTCTGATTCTGTGGAGTGTGTTCTTCAGCAGTCAGCGATTAAAGGTCTTCAAGAGGTAGTTCTCAACCAAACACCTTGAACACTCTTGATAGGATTGAGTATCCTTTGTCTCTTTGATTTCAGTTTGAATTGCATTTCTTGTTGTCACCTCCTGAGAATTCCAGTCAGATAGTCACAATTAACATGGGTGGGAAGGTGCTGTGCAAATCTTGTGAGGAATTTGCATTTCTTGCTGTTATTTGGAATCTGATCACATGAATGTCCTGGAAGTTGAAACAGTACATGTCATTTGAATCGCATCAGGGAAGAGACCGATATGACTGATATATCTGTAGCAGACAATAAGTTGTTAGCTTTAATTTGTTCTGCAGGTTGCCCTTTCAAATCCTACAGATGCTGAAAGCTTGGTTTTACGTGGTATGCTAAAACGCAGCACGGCTGCAACAAATGCTAACAGCAACTCAAGGCATGCTCTTGCTCTCCTTACGAATATGTTCCCTTGTTCTTTTGTAATGGATGTTTTTGTTCAGAATATATTACTTGTGTACCTTGGAATTTTTTTTCTTAATAATCATAACAGACATAGTGTTTCACTAGTGAGCACCACTATTTGCTTGCTTCTATTCTAGGTCTTTCAAATAACTTTTAAATCATGTTTATAAATATAATATTAAAGTGAACTTCATTCTGTATTGCAGTCGATCTCAGTGCATCATCACAATACGCGCAGACAGTGAACATCCACTTAGTAGTGCTGTTCTTACCATAGCAGACCTTGCTGGCGCAGAGCGGGAAAGGAGAACCGGAAATCAAGTCTGTTTCTCCATCAGCGTTACTTTGTAATATGATAAAACAAAGATTCGTTTCTGAAAAATGATTAACCGTTTGTTGCAGGGTTCAAGGCTGTTAGAAAGTAACTTCATCAACAACACATCCATGGTTTTCAGTCTCTGTTTGAGGGTACTGCCAAATGGCTTTTCTCCTGAATCTCTTCTTTCACTGCAGTCTACTTGCAAAACACTATCATTCACTCATTTGCATCTTTGAATTAATGAAGATGATAGCCTGTTCACTAACTCTTTTCTTTTTTTGTATTGGTAATTGCAGTCTCTGTTAGAACATCAGAAAAATCAGAAGAAGCCCTTGGAAAAGCATTTCAAGAATTCCATGGTGATGTTTCTTAATTCGCTTAAAGCAGTAGTATATAAGACTATTTTATAATTGAAATTTCAATGTTAGCTTCTAAATCTTTTGCAATTTTTTATAGTTGACAAGGTACTTAAGAGACTACCTAGAAGGAAGGAAGAAAATGACTCTGGTATGCTACTTGGACCTGAAATTATCACTTGTAACATATAAAGTATATTGTTTTTTTGTCATGATCAACACTTTCCAATGACTATATTTTCAATAAATATAAACAAAAAAAATGCTTGGAAAAAGTAAGTGAAAAAAATTGGAGACCTTGCAATATCCAAAACTCAAGTAAAAGAGAAGGGTGGTGGTAGGTTTTTAGTGCTACATATTTTTTTGCGCAAGAGGTTTTTAGTGCTATATAATCCTGGTGCTAACCCTTCGGTGTACATGTTGATTCTTGTGTGCTTTTATCTTTATTACTTTAATTATCTGCCCTTGTTTTTCAGATCTTGAATGTGAAGCCAGGGGATGATGATTATTTGGATACATCATTTTTGCTTAGACAAGCATCTCCTTACATGAAAATAAAGTACTATTACTCACCTTACTACACCGATTCATTTTCTTTTGTTTTGCTATAATTGAGAAGAATAAAACATAACTAGTGAGAAAGGTGGTATTAGATTGCTTATTGGTGCCAAGCATATCAGTATTTATAAGGTTTGTAATTGTAACTATTAATAGAATCTTGCTAATCTTGTAAGATCATAGTATGTAGCTTCAATTAGAAGAAATGGTGAGGAAAGTGGCAACATTGATCACTTAATCAAAATCAACTAGCTTTTCTAGAAACTTGTTTTTGATCACTTAATCATAGTATGTCCCATTTAGGGTATTTCTTTGTTTTTTGTAAGTTATTTAATTTCTTGGTAATCTTGTAGCCAAGATCTCTAATTTACCCTTTTCTGATTCTCATTCATTTTGCTTCCTGTTATATTGTCAGATACACTAGTCTTGAGGACTCTTCTGATTTGGCTTCCCAAAAGAGAATCAATGTTTCGTTGATTTGCCAAGAGAACAAGAAAAAAAGGAAGGTTCAGAAGCCTGAAGTCTTTGTGGTACAAATTGCTTTTACCTTCAATATTTGAGTGTGTTTACATTTAATACTGTATAGATAGCTTCCGTGCACTGCAGCATGTTGACCCAAAGTTTCAATTCACATACATACCAATACCATATGTATTTTTACTGAATGGTTATGTCTTTGCTGTCTTAAGCAAAGATATAACCATCTGATCATAAGCACTGCTCTTGTTTTAAAAACTATAGGACTAGGGAAGGTATTATTTCTTAGTGGGACTGTGTTGTCATATATTTTATGTTTGCAGGTTGAAGTTAAGGAAAATGTTGATACAGATGATATTTCTAAAGTTTCTGAAAAAGGTTCTGTGTACGCACTTATGATGTATTTCAATGTCACATGCTTTATTTTTGCTACAAGTTATCTGTGGTACCAGTGAACCTTTTATTTACTTTCAATATTGCAATAATATTTGAAATGGGTACAGATGGCGCACAGCATGTGTCTCTCAACTCAGAGATGCCAAGAGTACCCAGAAGCGAAGCAATAATGACAAACTTTGCCAGGGCTTTATTGACTGTATTAAGACAGTATAAACACAAACTTTTGGTAATTTCCGATGCCTGTTTTTACTTCTGAGCATGATATGTGGAACTCTGTTCAATATAAGAGGTTTTTTGTGTGGTTAATACAGGATTCAAATACCCTTTTTTGTGTAATATTTCATGGTGAATGTTCTTGCAATGTTATTACCATTAAAAGGTAATTATATTTCCATCGTACTTTTTTTTCACTTTATGCTGTCATAATAGGAGTCCGAGAATGCTGCTGAAAGCATGAAAGAATTGATTAGAGATAAAGATATCCAAATTATGGAGTTGAAAAAGGAGCTGGAGGCTGTAAAGTATTGTTCATGCAAGAGCCCTCCAATAACTGAAGATGACTCTGTTAACCATGATGATTCTTCATCATCTGGTCAAGCTGCTCAGAGTTTGGTTTCTGTATCAAATCAACCTGACCTGGGATCGTATGATACTTCAGAAGATAATTTGCATGTAAGCAAAAGAAACTTCAATACACAAATCTTGATTCATCTGTTATTTTGGAACTTTAGTGACCTTCATTTATCTTCTTGGTTATTTGGGAAAACAAGGATTGTTGGTACCAGGATATGCTAAAAATTCATACGAAAGGCCACACCCTTGGCTGCAGCCAATGGAACATATGTTAAAAGGATAGTTATTATTCTTTTGGAACATGGAGTGTTACTATCAGCTCATATTCTTATTTTTCCTTTTTTTTGTAGTATCTTCTTTTCTCTATCTAGCATCTATTGCTAGTGTCCAAGTCAGAAGCAGTTCTGGCATCTCATTGTTTTCTAAAATGCAGTCAGCTGTACATTTTTAAGCTATACCATTGTCAGAAGAGCATTCAGATACATTAGGCCTTCCTTGATATGATCTTGTAAATTACAAGATAAACCAATAAATACCCCCCCCCCCCCTCTTACAGGTAGAAGCACAAAAATTGACATGCTGTGGTCCTCAAAATTCTTCAGCTCCTTGTATCCTGAAAGGTTAAGTCTGTTCACTGTAAATGTGCCAGAAGCAACATTTTAAATTGGTTGTTTCTAGTCCTGAATTAATTTTCTCTTTGTGTGACAGGGGAATCTGATAGTTGTGATGCTTCGTCTGTTTCTTTGATAGATGAACAAGTGTGCTCCAGAGATTTTAAGGTTCATGCTTACCTTGTGTATTCGACTGTTTTCTGCACCCACTTGAGCAAAGTGTTATCAATTTCATGTATCTACTTGTAGTGATGCAACCTAATATATTGTAAAATGATGCTTCATTTTGTACTGATATGCATTACAATCCTTTTTTAGCCAGAGAAATCATGCCATCTTAATGTTTTTTGTTCAAAGTTTGACATAGAAAAAAGAGGTACCAAGGTTGCTCCTCTTTCTAAATGCATATTACTGCTTCTTTATCAGTAACAGCCTACCCAGAGTGCTTGGGATTAGTAGGCTTTATTGCTATTGTTTTGCTATTATCACTTGTGGGTTGTGGCAAGAATTTTCATTAGAGTTCACTAGACCAAATATACATGGGAAATAATAGTAACATATTATCTTTACCTTTTTCCTGTTCTTTTAGGTAGAGTTACAAGTGCTTCATAAGGAATTGGATAGATCTGAAAGTTTTACTGTGCCAATACCTGCACACACTGGTGGTGCAATGCCTGCATCTAGCTATTCAGATCAAAGCTTGACAGGTATCTCATATTTCTATACTTTTTTTTTCTAAATAATTTTACATGGTAATCTACAGGAAGTTAGGAGTCGTATTTCTTGTCCTGTAGAGACTGGACTCCCTCTTAAAAGATGATTAAATCTTTCATAAGGAAAACCTGTTTGCTTGAATTTTCATGAATTTTACTAGGTAAAAGATCATCAGGGGTATACTTTAATTTTCTGCAGAAGATGATGCACTTCTGTGCCTGAACACTGAAAAAACCAGGCTATCTCCACAGTGTACTACTAGTAGCAAGATAGCTACCATAGGGCAAAGTGAAGAAGGAACGGAAGAGTTGAGCAAGATCAGAGTAGAGGATAAGGATATTCAACATGATATTAATATAAGAGGTGAAGAGCTTTTTAATCTTTCATGGAATGTTTTCTTGCTCTGATGCAATTTTATGACAATTTTATTGGATCTTTGAATAGAAGAGAAGCATCCTGAATCTTGGAGCTCTTCACAGCAAGTGAACTTTGACACAGAAGGTACCAGCTCCAGTGAGTCTTCCTTGCTTGGAAGGGTAAGGAATGAATTTATTTATTTAATTATTCTCAGCCACTGCCCAAATTAGCTTGAGGGTAGTTTACAGCAATATTCCTGTATTGTTCTCAGGTTGAGTTTTCCATCTTATTTCTGTAGTCAAGTCAGTTGTACCATGCATGTCTTTGTTAGGAAACTTGACAAACCGGTTATACTTGTTTAGGTTGCTTCTGAAACGAAGCTTGAGGAACTGAACCAGAAATCTGAAAGATGCGAACCCGCTGTAGAAAAGGCTACCGTGGAGCTGGCGCATGGTATAGACTGTGGTCAAGCTCCAGACCAAAAGTGTGATCATGCCCTAGCGAAAGCTGCAAAGGTTTGAAGTACTTTGTTTGCCTTGAATGTATCACTGAAATTATACACAGCTTAGAAGTTGTCCTGGGAATATATTTTCTTATACAGCTGTGTTGCTTGTGATTGTTGCCCCCCTAGGCTCCAAGCAAGTGCAGGGAGGCAGATGAAACTGCAGATACACATAAGGAAGCTTTTGGATCTAGGCCTGACAGTATGAAGAAAACCAAGAGGTGAATGCACGATTATGTTGTGTGTACAAGTAGAAACATACATGGTGATCATGCAACAACTAATTGGTCTCGGGGTTTGGTTGAGCAGGAGGTTACAGCCAGCTGCCGCTATGTTGCTCAGGGAATTCACCAGCGCTGACATTGATGCGGGTAACGAAATGGTACGTATGTATGTGTGTATATTGAAAATAGCAGAAGTTTCGGAATGCACATATAGGTTGGGCTGACTTGGGCTGCGGTTGGTGGTGATTATAGGAAGAAAGATGCAGGTCATCATCCAGATCCAGGGTGCCAACCGGGAGATCAGATGCACTTGTGCAACTTCTGATGAAAGGCCGTCCGGGCGGTCCAGTTCGTGGAGGAAGGATAGCATAATGTACCTTCATAATATGTGGTGAAGCCAATGGCTAATGCTAACAATAGAGGAGGCACCGCATGACATGACATGTTATTTTGCAGCAGCTCGTTGACAGATGAAAAGCCATGTTGTTGTTTAGGCTGAGCATGGTGGTTTGTAGCAAGGTGTTGGCTGCACTTGCACTTGATCTATGCGTATAATACTGTGGCAGTCTTCTTGTGGATGGCATTGCGGTTGCATATATGCTGCTGCTTCGTTGGAAAATGAAAGTAATTATCAGGCCTTGTTTAGTTCCTTATAGATTTTGCAAAATTTTTTCAGATTTTTCGTAACATCGAATCATGCGGCTCATACATGAAGCATTAAATATAGATTAAAAAAATAATTAATTGTACAGTTTGTATGTAATTTACAAGACGAATCTTTTAAGTCTACTTAGTTTATGATGGGACAATATTTATCAAATATAAGTGAAAATACCACACTGTCTATTATATATATATATATATATTTATATATTGCAACTAAACAAAGGCTCACTATCATGGACCTGGTCACCTAGGGAGAGGATGAGAGCCCATGAAGGGATGGCCGGCCCAGGAGTTGCCGACCACGAGCGAGAGTTCTGGCCAGCAGTTGCTGGGCTGCGTGTCTCACTCTCTTCTCGTGTCTGCGTCGTGCTCCTCCTCCTCCTCCTGACGACCTGACCTCCTCTTCCTCCTCTCTTTCATCGAAGGGAACTAGGGAAGGGTGGAATCCATCCAACAAGGGAGGCACCAAGGGAACAAGGGGAAGCAACCAGAAATCGATCCCCAATTCCTTCCAGATCGACCCCCCACCGGCAAATCCAATCATCCTGGAGCTGTCGGTTGGAATTGGATTCATGCGCATCCGCCCGCTGCCGCTGCCGCTGGCCGCCGCCTAGTCTCGGCCGGCCGGTCGACCGGCCGCCCTCCTCTCTCTCGCGCGCGCCCTGCCTTGTATGGAAACACGCAGCAGCAGTCGCAAGCGCGCAGCGGCCGCCGCCTCCTCGTCCGCCTCCAAGCGCCCCCGCCGCAACTCCTCCTCCTCCTCCTCCTCAGCGCCGCCGCCGATGGAACCCTCGCCCTCCTCCCGCCGCCGCTCCCGCGCCGCCGCCGCCGCCGACAAGGGCAAGGACCCCGACCCCTCCTCCTCCGACCACCCTTCTCCCCCGGTCCCCGACGAAGACGCCGATGTGCCCTTCCCCCAGTCCTTCACCTCCGCCAGCACCGCCCTCCAGGGCCTTCTCCGCAGGCTCGGCGCCGGCCTCGACGACCTCCTCCCCTCCTCCTCCTCAGCGCCCTCCTCCGCCACGTCCGGTCACCTCAAGAGGATCCTCGCCGGCCTCCAGGCGCACGGCGACGAGTCGCGCCAGCTCCAGTCCCTCATGCAGCTCTGCGAGATGCTCTCCATCGGCACCGAGGACTCGCTTGCCGCCTTCCCAGTCGACGCCTTCGTCCCAATCCTCGTCGGGATGCTCGGCCGCGAGGACGAGCCTGCCACCGCTGGTGCCAGCCCAGACGTCATGCTGCTCGCTGCGCGGGCACTCGCCAACCTCGTTGATGTGCTCCCCTCCTCCTGCTCTGCGGTCGTGCACTACGGGGCCATACAGTGCTTCTGTGCTCGACTGCTCACCATAGAGTACATGGACCTCGCCGAGCAGGTGGTGCCTTCCCTGGTTTTCTTCTCTCTCTTTTTTTTCTCGCTCTATCCTGTATGATCAGTTATCCTCAATATCTATCTATCTATCTATTTAAAAATAATGATCAAGGTGCTGCTAACACATTTACTTTACTCGCCTTCTCAGTCTCTACAAGCCCTTAAGAAGATCTCTCTGGAGCACCCAACCGCCTGTTTGCGAGCTGGTGCGCTAATGGCCGTTCTATCGTACCTTGACTTCTTCTCCACTGGGGTTCAGGTCTGAGTCCTCGCATACTCTGATCTTCTTACAGCTGTTCTTATCTTGTGCACTGTTTGCATCCACTTACACTTCTTCCCATGGGGGCACATGTTTGTTGTAGAGGGTAGCCTTGTCTACTGCTGCAAATATTTGCAGGAAGCTGCCGTCCGATGCTTCTGAGTTTGTCATGGAAGCTGTCCCCTTGCTCACAAATCTCCTAAATCACCATGATTCCAAGGTACTTTTCAAGCTCAGACAGTCAGCCCTCTGGATTATGATCTGACTTATCAACGTATATCATGTATTTCCCAACCGTTTATTTATGTGCCTTACAGGTACTGGAGCATGCTTCTGTTTGTTTGACACGCATTGCTGAAGCTTTTGCCCATTACCCCGACAAACTTGATGAACTCTGCAATCATGGATTAGTTGCTCAAGCTGCTAGCTTGATAGCTGTTGGCAACTCCTCTGGCCAGGCGTCACTGAGTACATCCACATATACAGTATGCACCAATTTGTTCTTGATACCCTTTTAGTGTTTGCCGTGGCCCATCTCACACTTATGCTAAAATAAGGTTGCACACTTTTTCAGGGCTTAATCCGTCTTCTCTCAATATGTGCGAGTGGATCCCTGCTGGCAGTTAAAACACTACTTCTTCTTGGGATCAGCGGCACTCTTAAAGACATTCTTTCTGGCTCTGCTTTGATTTCTGGAGCATCAGTCTCCCCTGCTGTAACAAGGCCTGCTGATCAGGTGAATATTTCTATCACTGACTTAGGACTTGACTATTCTGTTGGTTTTTTTTTAAAGAAAACATCATTTCTCTCTGTGATAGGATTCAATAAAAATCTGATTTATCAGTGAAAAATTAGGCTTTGACATTTCACGCTTTCTAAAATTACATCTACCACACATACCGAGATAACCTTTTAGAGCTCTAAAGGTGACATGCCAACATCACATGTTCATAATCATATTTACCATCGAGCAATTGTTTGGGTGAATTTTTTGAGCATTGAACATAGATGCTAAAATGTCTGGAATTGTGCTTGCCTTCTTAAACCATACAAACAATCATTCAAAAGAGTACTGCACTAGAATGTTCAAAGACTTGCATACTTTTATTGCGCTTTTTTATTGCCTGAGTAAGTCTTTTGAAATGTTCTAATTTTAATGAAGGAGGTGTTGGTTTATGGCACACAGGGGAACAGAAGTCTCACTTGTAACATGATAGAGCAAAATCTGTCATAGCTCATCTTGATTAAGTAGTTGTTGTGATTCTTTTCATCTTTTCCCTTCCTAGTGTGCGAGTAAATTGTGCTTTTGGTCAATTTTATTCGATACGGTACAGTTACAAGAGTTCCTTTTCCATGCTATACAACTGAGTATGAATATATAATGTTGTCTCAGCTGCTTCTTGTTGCTGTCTTGCTTAGCTGCTGAAATAATTTGTGGTACATACACACAAGAGTCTGGCATTTGTTGAGTATGATTGTTTGAACATATACGGTTATCTGCAGCTGCCTCTGTATCCTCTCACTTTGCTGCTGGAACACTAACTCTTGAAGCCCACACTGTTTGACCCATCAGTTTCATACTTTCATGTACGTTTATTGTTGTCCAAATGTTTTTCATATATTTACCCCTATTATTGCAGATGTTTGAGATTGTGAGCCTTGCTGATGATTTACTTCCGCATATGCCTGCCAGAATCATTAAGTTACCAACATACTACCATGCATATAAAGGCTCTTCAACAAAGAAATCTGCTTCCATCAAACAAGAGGGGGCTGGTTCAACAGGAAATGAAAGGTCTGGCCGTGAGAGGCTATTGCGTGAGCAACCTGAGCTCCTACAACAGTTCGGTATGGATTTGTTACCCACAATGACACAGGTTTGTGCCGGAATTCTTCTCCTGACAGCCATATCAATTGCTGTTTGTGTTGTCTTTTGGGTACTTTAATAGCCTGTGCCCTTGTTCAGGTGTATGGTTCTAGTGTAAATGCACCAATACGTCACAAGTGTTTATCGATCATTGGGAAGTTAATGTACTACAGCTCCGCTGAGACAATCCAGTCTCTCCTTGGCACAACAAACATATCCAGGTTTTAATACAAGTTCCTTCAAAAGCCTTATTCCTTTTGTCTGGAGAATGGTCTCTCTCTCTCTCTCTCTCTCTCTCTCTCATGTTTTTCAATAAAAGAACAAAAAGTTTCTCAGGTCATTTCTAGAGAATGGTTTCAGAACAATGGATGCTAAAAGATGAATAGAAAGTCTCTCAAGTCTCAATGGACATACTTCTTTTCCAATCCCTTCTAAGTTATTTTATTTCCATCTGCAGCTTCCTTGCAGGCATTCTTGCATGGAAAGATCCTCAAGTGTTGATTCCTGCTCTTCAGATAGCAGAAATAATGATGGAAAAGCTTCCAGAGGCATTTTCCAAGCTGTTTGTGAGGGAAGGTGTCGTTCATGCCGTGGAGTCACTTATATGTTCGGAATCCTCCAACACAATGCCTTCTCAGGTGCCACCTCAGGATAAAGATAATGATTCTGCCATGCCATCACGTCCTAGACGTCAACGCCGGCGTGGGGGTGCTGTGGCAGCAGAAAATAGTTCATTAGATGAATCAAATAGTTCCAACCTTGGGGTTACATGCTCAACAACAATCACTTCAGAAGCTCCAAATACCAGCCTTCGTTTGGCAGTTAGCGATCATGCAAAGTCTTTCAAAGATAAATACTTCCCGGCAGACACTGATTCAAGTGATATTGGGGTTACTGATGACCTTCTTAAACTGAGGGCACTCTGTGCAAAGTTGAATACTGTATCTGAGAATGTCAAAACAAAAGCCAAAGGGAAATCAAAAGCTATAAGCGCTAATTTTTTGGACATCTCAATTGATGTCGAAGAACAATTAGACAAAATAATATCTGAAATTCTCTCTGAGCTTAGCAAAGTTAATGGTGTTTCCACATTTGAATTCATTAGAAGTGGTGTTGTCACAGCATTGCTTGACTATTTGTCCTGTGGGACATTTGGGAAGGAAAAGGTATCTGAAGGAAACCTACCTCAGCTTCGTCAGCAGGTCCTTAGGCGATACAAGTCCTTCATATCGGTTGCCCTTTCTATTGATCATGAACGGGATGAAACTCCCATGGCACTGTTGGTTCAGAAACTGCAAAGTGCATTGTCTTCGCTGGAACGTTTCCCTGTTGTGCTCAGCCAGTCTAGTAGGATTGGTATTGGAGGGTCCCGTTTGACTTCAGGTCTTAGTGCTCTGGCTCAACCCTTCAAGCTTCGTCTGTCCCGAGCTCAAGGCGAAAAATCACTTCGGGATTATTCATCAAATATTGTGCTTATCGATCCATTTGCCAGTCTAGCAGCTGTTGAAGAATTCCTTTGGCCCAGAGTTCAACGCGGTGAGGTTCCGTCGAAGCCTATAATTCCATCTGGTAATAATTCTGAATCTGGGGTTCCTGGCACCACAGCTGGTGCGTCATTAACAGCTGCAATGGCTCAATCTGGTCGGCGTCCAACAACAAGATCAAAGTCGTCTGCTGCAGGGGTTGGTACATCTAAGAAGGATTCTCATGATGAAAGCACTAGTACTGCCAAAGGGAAAGGCAAAGCTATTGTAAAGCCAAACTCAGATGAATCAAAAGGACCTAATACAAGGAATGCTGCCCGCCAAAAATCTGCTTCAGAGAAAGATTCGGAAATGAAGCGAGCTCAGGGCCACAGTAGTTCTGAGGTATTTTTGTTTGCTTGTTTACATGCCTCGTTCCTAGTTTGGCTAGCAAAGAAAAGTTACTGTTTCCTATTCAAGTTGGGTAGCAGCTCTACTCAACGGTCACTTCTACTTCTCTGGTGTCATATTTGGTGCCACCTATAGCGCTCATGGCTTGGGCACCAAATGAACATGAGAAAAATTTTAGCCGTGGATCTAGTTCTTAATTTGAACTACCTTCATAACATGTAAGCATGATTTTGCAAGTTCAAAACTGTACCAATCTAAAAAATCTTAGGATAATAAATAATCCAGAAGCAGGCTCATTTTTAGCTGGGAATGGAAGCATGGTAACTGATAAGTAGTACCTTCTATGTTTGTATATGCAGGATGAAGAGCTTGACACATCTCCTGTTGAGATTGATGATGCTTTGATGATTGATGATGATGACATTTCAGATGATGACGACGACGACGACGACGACGATGATCATGAGGTAACTGTTTGCAAATTGAATGCCCCCCTTTTTTTCCTTCATTGGTAGTTTTTTAGGCCTATATTTATTTACATTATGACGAAATACCCTTTTAGTTGGTCCAAGATCATTTGTGTCCTTCCCAACTAATTTAATAACCTCTCCAAATTCTTAGGTTCTCCAAGAAGGGTCTCTTCCAATCTGTTCTCAAGATGGTGTGCATGATGTGAAACTGAGTGATGCTGATGAGTGTAACATTGGCTCAGCCAGTTTTAGCCAGGCGCAGCCATCATCTGGTTCTGGTGCTAGAAACACTTCTAGCAGGGTACCGGATTCTACTGAATTTCGAAGTACAAGCACATTCGGTTCAAGAGGTGCAATGTCATTTGTTGCTGCGACAATGGCTGGGCTGGCTTCTGTTGGTGGTCGCAGTGTTAGAGGTGGCCGAGATCGGCGTGGTCTGTCACTTGGAGGTAGCATGAATGATCACAATAAACTTATATTCACTGCTGGTGGGAAGCAGCTTAGCAAACATTTGACTGTATATCAAGCTATCCAACGTCAACTTATGCTCGACGAGGATGATGAAGAAAGGTTTAATGGATCTGATATACCGAACGATGGAAACCGTTTCTGGGGTGATGTGTTCACAATAACGTACCAGAAGGCTGATAACCAAGTTGAGAAGGGATGCCAAGGGACTTCCACCTCATTAAACATAAAATCAGATTCATACAGGTCCATCTCTGAAGCACAAGGTGTTTCTCTTCTTGATAGCATCTTACAAGGAGAACTTCCTTGTGATCTTGAGAGAACAAACTCAACATACAACATTTTAGCATTATTGCGTGTACTGGAGGGGCTTAATCAGTTATCCTCTCGTTTAAGACTACAGGGAGCATCTGATGATTTTGCTGAGGGAAAAATCACTACCTTGGATGAGCTATATAGAACTGGAGCCAAGGTACCTTCTGAAGTGTTTGTCAATAGCAAATTGACACCAAAGCTTGCTCGGCAAATGCAGGACGTTCTCGCACTATGTAGTGGCAGTTTACCTTCTTGGTGTTATCAAATGACCAAGGCCTGCCCATTTCTGTTTCCTTTTGAGACAAGGAGGCAGTACTTCTATTCCACAGCCTTTGGGTTGTCGCGAGCATTGAATCGACTTCAGCAACAGCAGAGTGACAATCACAGCTCTGGTGGTGAAAGAGAGGTCCGGTTTGGCAGGTTACAACGTCAGAAAGTTCGTGTTTCCCGTAACCGTATTCTAGATTCTGCTGCTAAAGTTATGGAGATGTTCTCCAGTCAGAGGGCTGTTCTTGAGGTGGAATACTTTGGCGAAGTTGGAACTGGGCTGGGGCCTACTTTGGAGTTTTATACTCTCTTAAGCCATGAACTACAAAGTGCTCAACTGGGATTATGGAGATCTAGTTCATATGATTCAGGATTGCACATTGATAGGAAGGATGTGATTAGTTTAGATCCTGAAGATGACTCATCAGGAAAAGGACCCAACACAGATCTACCAGGTGATGGCAGGCATTTGATACAAGCTCCTCTTGGATTGTTCCCTCGACCTTGGCCACCTAAAGTTGATGCTTCAGAAGGTAGCAGATTGTTCAAAGTTTTGGAGCATTTCCGCTTAATAGGTCAAGTGATGGCAAAAGTCCTGCAAGATGGCAGACTTTTAGATTTGCCTTTATCAACAGCATTTTATAAGCTTATACTTGGACAGGTATGTGCAGAGAAGCTCTATTCCCAAGTGCAGTGTATTTGCTTTCATTTTGTTATGCTTTGTTTTATGGGTTAATTGGTTCTGTGTTGTATTCTCTTTTCACGACTTAATGCATTTCCATTGGCCAGGAACTTGATTTGTTTGACATAGTCTCATTTGATTCTGAGTTTGGGAAGACATTGCAAGAACTGCGAGTTCTTGTTGAACGAAAGCAGTTCCTTGAATCCACTTGTGGCAAGAATCAGCTACAAGTTGCAGATTTGCGTTTCCATGGTGCTTCTATTGAAGATTTGTGTTTAGATTTTACTCTTCCAGGTTATCCTGATTATGTGCTCAAAGAGGGGGAAGGAAGCACAATTGTAAGTGATGCAGTCCATATTAGTGTGTATTTATCTTGGTGATTTCACTTTATATTTTTTAGCCTGTTAGATAATGCAATTATCATTTGCAGGTTAATATTTACAATTTAGAAGAGTATATTACTTTGGTAGTGGATGCTACAGTTAAGTCAGGGATAAAGCGACAGGTTGAGGCATTTAGATCAGGGTTTAATCAGGTACAGCCTCATTGGCATTGCTTTAATATATAATCTTATAATAATTCCACTTGTTCTGATTTTTTGTAGTTTAGCTTACCCCAATAATTCTTGTTTATTTTAACATTTCATAGGTGTTTGACATGTCATCCCTCCACATATTTTCACCTCAAGAACTTGACTATCTAATATGTGGCCGACAAGAAATTTGGGAGGTAATATTCTATCCTCTTTATCTAAGTTATTATATATGTTAAAGTATTGCACTAAATAAACCTTGGAATCTGCAGTTGGAATCGCTGGTGGATAACATAAAATTTGATCATGGATACACTGCTAAAAGTCCTGCGATCGTTAATGTAAGCTCATTCATTCTCACATGCTACATCTCTTACATACATCCAATTGTGGTCTTTGAGAAGTGTGGTTCCTTGATTCTTGCTCTTGTTTATAGCTACTTGAGATTTTGTCGGAATTCACCCCTGAGCAGCAGCATGCGTTCTGCCAGTTTGTAACTGGTGCTCCTCGTCTTCCACCCGGTGGATTGGCAGCCCTTAATCCTAAGCTTACTATAGTTAGGAAGGTACCTTTTCATGCTCTTATCTATCATGGCATTTGCTGTTATAATAACATGTGCCTACCTATTCTGCTTGATGTTATTTTTGGGGTAACTTTGTATTACTTTTGATTATTGCCAGCACCCTTCAAGTGCTGTGAATACTTCAAATTCAACTGGGGCGACAGAGTCAGCTGATGATGATTTACCTAGTGTGATGACATGCGCCAATTATCTGAAGCTTCCCCCGTACTCCACAAAAGTATAGTGTCCTGCTGTTTTTATCTCTAAGAGGTCATTTGACATTCTGATGGTTCCTGCTGATGGGCTATTGCTATTGTTTGGACAGGAAATCATGCGCAAGAAGTTGCTTTATGCGATCCTGGAAGGCCGAGGATCGTTTGATCTTTCATAAGAAATATATAATATCCGAACTAACATACAGGGGTCAATTTTATGCTGGAGTTAGTTTCTTGGTTGGTCCATATAACAAAGGTTGAGGTTACCAGCCGCACAGCAAACAGCTTCAAGGGCGAGAGCCCAGTCCTCACTCGGATGCAGGTGCTGTTGTCGATTTTTCCTTTCTTTTAAGTTTGTTCAGCTATATATTCTCCTTGGGTTCAGCTATATGTGAGGGTTGCCCTTGTCACCTACAGCTTTAATTTGTCGTTGAGGAAGTTTAACACGTTTTGGTTTGTCTATGATCTGTTTCAATTGGGCAGGCTAGGCCATATAGCCCTTGAGTGAGGATATGCGCCAACAAGAACCAAAACGGAGCCCTTTCTTTCAGTACAGGTAAATAAAAGGGAATTTTTGTTCCAGAATCCAGAACTGGTGATGTGATCATGTTGATCCAGAATTGTTATCTGTAACGAGAACATGTACATGTGTGATGACTGACTGTTAATAAATGTGGCCCAGTGTACCATTCGGTCCCCAAAACAAGGGAAAACGCACGTGGAATTTCCAACTATTCAGTTATTTTTGCAAATTCCAGTAGTTTGGTAAAAATATAAGTCCTTAAAAAGTATAAGAGAGCTGCTTTTTTCTTCTCCAAAACTTGTAAGTTTCCGCAATCGATATCCGTTCCCCACCACCTTATTAGGGCATTCACAATATAAGATTCTTACAAAGTCCAAGACAATTAATTACATATTATTTATGGTATTTTTCTGATGTGGTAACATATTTATTGAAGAAAGAGGTAGAAAAAATAAGACTCCAAGTTTTATTTAGACTCTAAGTCCATATTATTTGAGGTAATAAATAATTTTAGACTCTATGATAAAGTCTGCATTGTGAGTGTCTTTACATGGCCACAAACAATAACAAGTCAAATGTTGTTACGGAGGAACCCTACACCGATAAAGTATACTATGACTATATTATATAATGATGAATGAATAAATAATAAATAAATAGCTTATATCAGTATTTTTGGTTATGATTAAGGGGGTGTTTAGGGCCTTATTTAGTTTCAAAAAATTTTGTAAAATGGACACTGTAGCACTTTCGTTTGTATTTTTTGAGCCTAGTCCAGTTGTTTAATCGTAGACTAACTAGACTAGGCTTAAAAAATTTGTCTCGCAAATTACAAGTAAACTGTGCAATTGGTTATTTCTTTTATTTATATTTAATGTTTGATGCATATGCCGCAAGATTCGATGTGACGAGAATCTGAAAAGTTTTGAAATTTTTTTGGGAATTAAACAAGGCCTAGGTCCTCATAGAATCCAAAATATAAAATGCAAACTACATCGAAGTGATGAAATACGAAATGCCAAAATTTTTAGGATCATGTTTAGTTCCATCTAAAATGGTGAATTTATTGCCCTAGCCTCTTGAGGCTTTTTTTTGGGTTTTTTTTTGTCTCTTGAAGCTAAAATCCAAAATGCAGAGTAACCACTTTTTGCCAAAAATTTTGCATTGTGTTTAGTTCCATTCTATAAAATGATAGACTAAAATCTATTTTTTTTTTTGAAAAAAAGAGAAACTAAACACCCCTTTAAGGTTAATAATAAAAAAATAGAGTCCCAATCCCTCCCCAAAATATTTTGCAATTTTTTTTACATTTTCTATCGCATCGAATCATGCGGCACATATATGGAGTACTAAATATAGTTAAAATAAATAACTAATTACACAACTTATCTGTAATTTGTGAGTCGATTTTTTTGAGCCTAATTAGTCTAAAGTTAGATAATATTTGTCAAATACAAACGGAAATATTTACAGTTTCTATTTTGCAAATTTTTTGGAAATAAACAAGGCACCAGTTAGGATTGGAGGAGAGTAGCTTGATGGGCAAGGAAACGGATTGGATTCCTACCATCGGACGGTTCCTGGAGGGAGAGGCCGAGGGAAAAAGTCACGAGAGGTCGACCCGACTCGACTCGACCCCAATCTATTCTCCCCGTCGATTCTGTTCCTCAATCCGCCGCGCGCCGCAGCTAGCTAGCTAGGGTTTCGTCGCAGCAGCCCTCTTCGATCCATCGATGGCGTCCGAGGGCGACAACAAGAAGATGATTACCCTGAGGAGCTCCGACAACGAGGAGTTCGAGGTGGAGGAGGCGGTGGCCATGGAGTCGCAGACCATCCGCCACATGATCGAGGACGACTGCGCCGACAACGGCATCCCGCTCCCCAACGTCAACTCGAAGATCCTCTCCAAGGTCATCGAGTACTGCAACAAGCACGTCCACGCCGCCGCCAAGCCCGCTGAAGGCGCGGACGCCAACGCAGCCGCCGCAGCCGGGGGCGGCGAGGACCTCAAGAACTGGGACGCGGAGTTCGTCAAGGTCGACCAGGCTACGCTCTTCGACCTCATCCTGGTCGGTAACCGCTTTCTCTCCCCTGTTTTCCCTTCTCTCTCGCCCCCTCGCGATTCGGTTGATTTTTTCTATGTTTCTAGATAGATAGATCTTGTCTAGGGTTCAGATTAGATTATAGATTACTTAAACTGACTGTTGGCTATCCAATACTTAGATTGATTGGTTATCCAGTAGAAGGATTGGATTGATTGTGCGGGTGCTGGATGTATAACTAATACCCTTGTAGCCGTGCCCTGATTCTCTGTAATCAATCAATCTTAATGTCACAACATGATATTGTGTTGTGGTGCTCCAAATAACTAATAGCCTTGTAGTGTGACAACTATCGCCGCCTTGCCCTGCTTCTCTGGAATCAATCGTTTATAATGTGAAGTAGAACAGTTTATTATTGATACCATGCTGTTGCTATTTGAGTGATAACTCTTTATGCTTACACCGGTATCAAACTGTGTGGTTATATACAAATAACCAACTCTGTAACTGTGCAATTGATTTGGACAATGGTTTGGATGCAGCACCACACATAGATTTATTACCTTACCCTTTGGGCATAGATAATTGTTATCATATATATGAATGTAGCTGTACATAGTTTGAATGACATGGTTTTCGCTGAGATCTGGTAACATGTAACAGCTGTATGAGTTTGAATGACATGGTTTTCGCTGAGATCTGGTAACATGTAACAGCTGTATGAGTTACAATTGATGAAATTTGCATAGTTTGTTTTCATCGTGTATATATAACGACTTATCTGTGTGATGCATTGGGTGTGTGTGCTACCTTTCAGGCTGCCAACTATCTGAACATCAAGGGATTGCTGGACCTGACCTGCCAGACAGTTGCTGACATGATCAAGGGCAAAACTCCGGAGGAGATCCGCAAGACATTCAACATCAAGAACGACTTCACTCAAGAGGAGGAGGATGAGATCCGCAGGGAGAACCAGTGGGCCTTTGAGTGATGGTCTTCCGTGGTGGTGTTGCGGTGCTGCTTAAAAGAAAGATGGATGTCTGCACCGTGCTCTACAATGCTATTAGTGCTAGTCTACTTACTAAATATATATGGTCGGTCGTAATGGTTGTATGCCTTTTGGAAGCGGGTTATGGTTTGGATTGGATGGAGGTCAAACTGAGTGCTAGTTTGTTTGTCTGGAGTTAATATATTAATTAAGTACTACATATCTCAGCAATCAATTGGATCTTATGATGATTTACCCCCATTGTTGGTATCTTGATGAGTTGCTGCTCTTCTTGTGCTGCTATATATCTGTGTTGGTTCATGTCATGCTTCAGTGATGCTGTCTGTCTATGCGGTGCTTTGATTGCATATTTATTTACAATGGATGTATAAGTGTATTTACAATGGATGTATATTTGCTGTTGTGCCAACGGCCGACTTGTGGTTGCCAAGAAGATAAGGGAAATGTTGAGGGAGGAGTTGGATTGATGGATGACCACTTGTCTGTTATCCACCAAGCAAGACCATTTCCCCTCTCTTCCTCAGGTCCTGTATCAGATAAGGCAGAGAAATCGTTTGAAAAGAAAAGCCCCCTCTTGGTTCTTCCTTTCCCTCCCTTTCGGCAGCAGGGGGGGCAGCCATGGCGAAGCCCATCTCCATTGAGGTGTGGAACCCCAGCGGCAAGTACCGCGTGGTGAGCACCAAGTCCATGCCGGGCACGCGATGGATCCGCCTGCTCACCGACAACGACTGCCGCCTTGAGGTTTTCTTCTTGTCCGCCCATTGCTCTGCTGCAATTCTGCTTTGCACCCAAGCTGACTCACATGTTTGCCTTCCCCGTTGGCAGATATGCACCGAGCAGAAGACCATCCTCTCAGTGGACGACATCCTGGCGCTCATCGGCGATCGCTGTGACGGCGTGATTGGACAGCTCACTGAGGACTGGGGGGACGTGCTCTTCTCTGCGCTCAAGCGCGCCGGAGGCACGGCCTTCAGCAACATGGCCGTCGGCTACAACAACGTCGACGTCGAGGCTGCCAACAGGAACGGAATCGCCGTCGGCAACACGCCTGTGAGTCTCTCTTGTCGTTGCTGTAGTTGAAGTGAAATTGAAACCAAAACTAAAACCCCAACCATGCACAGGGTGTTCTGACGGAGACGACGGCTGAGCTCGCGGCCTCCCTCACGCTGTCGGCAGCCAGGAGGATCGTCGAGGCCGACCAGTTCATGAGGGCTGGTCTCTACGACGGATGGCTCCCACACCTGTCAGTTATTCCTCTGCTTCCTCAGCCTATGTGTCGTCATGCATATCCTTCTGCAATGCAAAGATAACAATGCTTCCGTCCTTGGCCTGTATGTATGTTTTGCTGCAGGTTCGTTGGCAACCTGCTCAAGGGGCAGACTGTTGGAGTCATTGGAGCTGGTCGCATTGGCTCTGCCTATGCACGCATGATGGTACGCTACGCTACTCTACTCCTATATTGGAATTGCCTGATTCAGGCAAGCTAAGTTAAGTACTCCCTCCTCTGCCATTGATACCAGATTGAGGGCTTCAAGATGAATCTCATCTACTACGACCTGTATCAGGCCACACGGCTTGAGAAGTTTGTCACAGGCAAGCTACCGACTGATAGATATATACCGCATATGTCACTGCATACTGGAACGTATAGTTGTATACTAATCTGCTTGCTTTGTGCATTGCATTCCTAAAGCATATGGGCAGTTCCTGAAAGCAAATGGTGAGGAGCCTGTCACCTGGAAGAGGGCCGCCACCATGGAGGATGTCCTCAGGGAGGCTGATGTGGTTAGATTCATCATCCTACAATACAATATTGCTGTCATTATATTATATCGACATAATCTCCACTGCAATTCACACAAAAGGACAACTGAATTGTACAAATAATTAATCTGACCGTGGCTTCACTCATCATATTTGTTTCCTGAGTTTGCTTGTTTCATTTGCCTTGCGGCAGATAAGTCTGCATCCGGTTCTGGACAAGACCACGTACCATCTGATAAACCCTGAAAGGCTGGCCATCATGAAGAAGGAGGCTGTTCTTGTGAATGCAAGCCGAGGGCCCGTGATCGATGAAGTCGCCCTGGTGGAGCACCTCAAGGCTAACCCCATGTTTCGTGTTGGCCTCGACGTCTTTGAGGTACCTACTCCATAAAATAAAATAGAACAGAATGTTGCGGGTCAGCAATTCAGCATTAGCTTGATTAAGCTAGCAGGTCTAAGAACTGAATTGAAGCTACTGCTCATGCAACGTTTGTTTGTTACTTACTCAACAGGATGAGCCTTACATGAAACCTGGTCTCGCTGACATGAAGAATGCCGTCGTTGTGCCGCACATTGCATCAGCCTCCAAGGTATTACGATTGTTTTGGCAATCAAGTTGTGGTGTTTTAATTAATTTGGGGTTGCTACAGTGAGGCTAATCTTTCTTGTGTGCTTTTCTTCAGTGGACCCGTGAGGGAATGGCAACACTGACTGCTCTCAACGTTCTTGTACGTAAGCCTATCAGCTACTACTGCACTCTGCATTAGACATTGTGCTATATAAATACAGTACTGTGATGTGAGTTATTGTTACTGATGGATCGAGAGAATTGGCAACTGCCCGCAGGGTAAGATCAAGGGTTACCCTGTGTGGGGAAACCCCAATCAGGTGGAGCCCTTCTTGGACGAGAATTCGACGCCACCGCGTGCCTGCCCAAGCATCGTTAATGCCAAACAGCTTGGTTGGTGACCCTCCCATCTACTTTACCGGCCCGCCAAATCAATGAAATAAATCTCTTACTACTGTACTGCTATGCAAGTGTCATGTGTGTGTTGTCATCCAGCTCGGACGATCTTGCCTTGTCGAAATAACATCTTTCCTCGACAGCTAGAAAAACATGTGCATATAGGCTGCTGGCTCAGCTCCCCGGCCGTTACATTACATGCATTTGTTTTGTTTGTCATCAGTAATACTCCAGTTGCCAACTTTTATTTGACCACGTATGTTGCAGGCCTGCCATCGGCAAAGCTTTAGGAGCCAACGCTGACGCTGCCTTGGCTAGTATCTACTACACGTGTCGTCGTCTCCAGCAGCACATACACTCCATGCGTATGGTTGGCATTCATCTTCAGAGCAGCTAGCTCATCTAGAATGGATGGTGTACTGTGCAGAGGGTGCTCCGGACTAGAGAGCTAGAATGGATGTACTGTGCAGTCAGGCCTCATATATAATGGATTACTACATATATAGATAGATGCAGCTTGGGTTCCGGTATAACAATAAAAACAATGCAAGCACATACGGCTGTATGTGACTTGATGCATGCGTGCATCTGGATCCAGCGTACGCCGCTGATGCATATATTATGTGAATTAATATAATGTTATGTTACATAAGATATATACATCTATCGGATCCCAAACATGTGCGTACGTATCTGGATTTAGTTTTGTACGATGAATAGCATATATATATTTGGTATGTACAACGTATATATTTGTGTACAGTGTCGTTGTGCTGTATGCTATAGTAGATAGGTTGCTGTGCATGGATTATTGACCTGCTGGCCAACCAGCAGGGTACGTACATCATGGGCATGACAAGAAGAGAAGAAGAAAGCTGCTGTATCTCCAGTCCCTTGCTATTTGCATCATACAATACATAGTACACTACTACATATAGGCACAGGCAGTGTGTACTAGATATAGCTATTACAAATTAATTGATGACACGGACGTACAATATATATAGTATGATTCAATCGATCGAGAGTAGCAATAAATTGTAAATAAATATAGAGAGAGAGATCCAATCCAGAAGAAGAAGAAAGCAAATGTAATTAAATACAGCGGCTAGCAGTAAACATGCAATTAATGCAAAGCATATTCCGATCCAGAGAGGCCGGCCGGAGATCTATATTCATCATATATCATCGATCATCAATCGATCGAATAATCAGACGAGGATGAGCTTGACGTAGTTGTCGAAGACGAAGTCGGCGAGGACCTTGTAGGCCTTCTCCGTGGGGTGGTAGCTGTCCCAGAAGAGGTAGTCGCCGACGTCCTGGCAGACGGCGGAGGTGACGGCGTTGCAGAGGACGGAGACCTCGAGAAGGCCGGTGCCGCAGCATCCCCTGGTGGACTGGGTGAATCCGTAGCTCTGCGGGTGCATCATCATGTCGTAGAGGAATCCGTAGATGTCCATGAAGACGAGCCGCGTGCCGGGGTACTTTGCCCTTAGCGCCGCCAGCTGCTGCACCATGCCGGCGTTGTAGGCGACGGCGACCTCGTTGTGTCCCTGGGAGCAGCCGCGGTCGAGGCCGCCGGACATGGTGCGCTGCGACGGGACGCAGCCGATGGGCGGGATGCCGATGAAGGCGACGCGGCGCGCCCCTGCGCGGATGAGGTTCTCGACGAAGGCCGTGGCGTGGTGCACCAGGAGGTCGGCGTAGGAGGCGTGGTCGTAGTTGCTGCGGGCGCGCATGGTGAAGTAGGTGTTGGCCACGTCGTCGCTTCCGGCGCAGATGGCGAAGACGCCCCGGGACAGGATGTCGGAGACCCTGGCATCACCATCACCGACACCGGCGGCGTCGCGCACCTTGGCCAGGTAGTCGTGGAACATGGTGAGCTGGTCGGGGAGCGAGATGACGGAGGCAAGCTGCGGGGTGAGCGGGTCGAAGCCGGTGCCGCCGGACGCGAAGCTGACGCCGGTGAGGAGGTCGTGCTTGTCGAGCGGCTGAGCGGAGAGGTAGGGCGGCAGCAGGTCCTTGATGCCCAGGCGGGAGGCGATGAAGTCGGTGGGTATCCTGCCGTTGCAGAACCTGCCCGTGGGTCGGTGGTTCTGGAAGTCGTTGCCGTAGGGCGGGAAGTTGGCCTTCACGATGGTGCGGATGTCGTTGTTGTTGCCGGGGTCCACGATGGAGTCGCCGAAAACGATCAGCGCAGGCGCCAGCGGCTTCTTCTGGTGCTGCGGCTTATTGCCACCACCATTGTTGCCTGCTGCTCTCGTGGCGTTGTTGTTGCCACCACCTGCGGCTGATGATGCACTGGTAACGGGGCCGCCGAACAAGATGAGCACCACCACCAACACGACGGGCCACATTTCTTCTTGCCGCCTTTGCTTTGGTTGCTCACCGGCCGGCCGGTCGATCGATCGATGTATATATAATAAAATAGATAGATGGTCGCGCCGCGCGCCTCTATGAATTGAAGACACTGCTGCAACCACTGGAGAGGAGAGGAGAGGAGAGGAGAAGGAAGTGAAGTGAAGTGAAGTGAAGTGAAGCAGCAGAGCAGAGCTGTGTGGACCGACCGACCGACTGGATCGATCGATCCTATATATGTTATTGGGGAAGAAGAAGAAGAAGAAGAAGAAGAATGCCGCACCGCACCGCACCGCGTATATAGCTTGAGCTGCCTGAGCCCTGAGCACAGCTACACCCAGTGCATGTATATATGCTGTAGAATCCAGCAGCGTGGCCAGGCCAATAAGGCACCGGGGGGCTAGCACTAGCAGGTCATGCATGTTGATGAGAGACTAGACAGCGAGCGAGCTTTGGAGACGGTGGATTTGATTTATGGCCGCCTGCTCCATATATCCATCGTAAATGCGCCTGCTGGCTGGCTGCTGGATTTTCTTGGCGTACGTTGCGCTGCTCGATCTCTGTAGTGGACGACTGGACTGCACTGCGCATGCATGGAGCCATGGCCGTACGTGCCGCCGCTGGCGCTGGACTTGATGCATTATTGCCCACTCCTCACATCTTCCTCATCTCTCCTTGTCTACAGTACTATATCGTGTGCGTGCTTGCACTGTACTACGTACCCACTCCATGCGATCCTCAAATATGACTACTTTTAGACTACTTTTATCCTCAATTAAACAAGGCCCTTGGGCCCTGACGATGTTGTTGATGTTGCTGCCCTGGCTCCGATGTGGGTTGGTATAGGGTGAGTATTGCGTCACTCCTTTGCTACCCATGTGGCGGGGATGCCCACCATGCTCGTGGTGGCGTTTGGTGGGACAGGATGCCTCTCTATGGGCTTGAGAGGGTGGATTGACTGAGGCTAGGGATAAAGCCTAGACGACGACATTTGTAGTGTCACTTCTCCTGGGATGTATCCTCTTTGAGGCCTTAGGTTTGTTGATCCAAAAACTAAAATTTTGTAGTTGGCCACAGGGGCTTGGCAGGTTTTTGCTGGTAAAATAAACCCAGATAGTTGTGTTCTACAAGCGTGCGATAATTGTGTTCTACAAGTGTCGACTGTTGTGAGATCGCTGAACAAAGTTATGTTGTACTTGATGGTCGATAAATCAAAGTTGTGTTGTAGTTGATGGTCTGTCCTGCGGTATTGTGAGTGATCGTAGATACATATTCTCACGATATTGGTACTATATATTAGGGCCTTGTTTAGTTTTAAAAGATTTTGGAAAATCGACACTTTAGCACTTTCGTTTGTATTTGACAAATATTGTCTAACCATAGACTAACTAGGTTCAAAAGATTCGTCTCGTCAATTCCGACCAAACTAGTTTTTATTTTCGTCTATATTTAATACTTGATTCATACGTCTAAAGATTCGATGTTACGAAAAATTAGAAAATTTTTACAAATTTTTTTAGAAACTAAACAAGACCTAGCTCTCAGTGGTCATCAGTGTCGTAACATCTGCATAGGGTATCACATGGCCTAGTAAATGCAGTGCCTGCTGCTGCCATGGCCCATGGACACACACATGAGATTTACCTGCATCTGCATCTGCATCTCGCTGCTGCCATTGCCATGGAAGCGTTGTTTAGTTTTTAAAAATTTTTAAGATTTTTCGTCATATTATTTTTAAATATATGTATGAAATATTAAATATATATAAAAATAATAACTAATTATACAATTTATTTATAATTTGTGAGACGAATATTTTAAATCTAGTTGATCTATAATTAGACAATAATTATCAAATACAAATAAAAGTGCAACTTAAAACCAAAATTTTTCCCCACCTAGACCCGAATGACATATAAGTGCTACAGTAGATCCGTGCACGCGTCTGCCAATAATGTTGCTTTCCACGCCATGCTGAAAAAAATTGAATTTGGTTATAATACTTTCGTTTATATTTGATAATTATTATTCAATCATATACTAATTATATTTAAAAGATTTGTCTTTTAAATTACAGTTAAATTAGTTATTTTTTATTTATATTTAATATTTTATATATGTGTTTAAAGATTCGACGTGACAATAAATCTTTAAATTTTTTTAGATTTTAGGGTGAACCGAAGTAAATGCATGCATGGGTAGGCAGCGCCGCGCCGCGCCCCGCTTGCTCGTACTGGACTGCTACTGACTAGTAGGAGTATACCATCTTTTGTTCTTGTATGCAGCTTTTTTTATCTCAAAATCTAAAAAATTTTTAAGATATCTCATCACATCAACACATGTATGGAGTATTAAATATAGATAAAAATAATTAATTATATAATTTGCCTCTAATTTGCGAGACGAATCTTTTAAGCCTAGTCGTCACATCGAATCTTGCAGCAGATGCATGAATATTTAAATATAGATAGAAAAATAACTAATTGCACAGTTTGTCTGTAATTTGCGAGACGAATCTTTTGAGTCTAGTTAGCCCATGATTGAGCAATATTTGTCAAATACAAACGGAAGTGCTACAATATCCATTTGCAATTTTTTTTGAAACTAAACAAGGCCTTAGTCCATAGTTGAACAATAATCGTCAAATACAAATGAAAGTGCTACAGTGTCGAAATCTAAAAAGTTTTTAGATGTAAACAAGGCTTGAATAGAAGCTCCACTGCACACAGTCTTCTTTCTCATCTCTAAAACTAACTGTCAAATACAAACAAAAGTGCTACAGTGTTTAAATTAAAAAAAAATGACCTTACAAGGTCCTAGTCTTCAAGATGGCCTTGTTTAGTTCCCAAAAAAATTCAAGATTCTTCGTCATATCAAATCTTACAGCACATGCATGAAGTATTAAATATAGATGAAAACGAAAACTAATTACACAGTTTACCTGTAATTTATGAGTCAGATCTTTTGAACCTAGTTAGTCTATAATTAGACAATAATTACCAAATACAAACGAAACAACACCCAAAATCCAAAAATTTTGCTAAATGAACAAGCACTACTACAAAAAACCTTTTGCGAGGCGTTTCGAAATATGCCTCGGAGGCGGGCAGACATTTCAACCGTCTCGGTTAATGCCTCGGATTAACCGAGACGGTCGTTTTTTATTAATCGAGGCGGTTATAGTCAA